>Ga0307518_10000119_pt1 | contig 55173 bp, 55 predicted proteins | sample 25_EM_MG_FD_203889 | JGI IMG/M metagenome (GOLD analysis project Ga0307518, IMG submission 203889) | Populus trichocarpa ectomycorrhiza microbial communities from riparian zone in the Pacific Northwest, United States - 25_EM | ecosystem: Host-associated > Plants > Roots > Unclassified | place...
CTGACGTTTTTCGTCAGGAACGCCCCTTTCATGACATCCGTCAGCGAGGGGCCATGCGCAGCGAGCCGTCCATCCGGATGACCTCGCCGTTCAGGTAGTCGTGGTCGATCAGCGACAGCGCGAGCTGCGCGTACTCGTCCGGCCGCGCGAGCCGCTTCGGGAACGGCACGCCCTCGGCCAGCGAAGCGCGGAACTCCTCGCTCACCGTCGCCAGCATCGGGGTGTCGACGATGCCCGGCGCGATGGTCAGCACGCGGATCCCGTGCGACGCGAGGTCGCGCGCGGCGGGCAGGGTCATCCCGACGATGCCGCCCTTGGACGACGAGTACGCGACCTGCCCGATCTGGCCGTCGAAGGCGGCGACCGACGCGGTGTTGATGATGACGCCGCGCGCGTTGTCGGCCAGCGGCTCGGTCTTGGCGATGGCTTCGGAGGCCAGCGTCAGCACGTTGAAGGAGCCGATCAGGTTGATCTGGACGACCTTCGCGTACAGGGCGAGGTCGTGCGGGCCCTTCTTCGAAAGGATCCGCGCGGACGGCCCGATCCCGGCGCAGTTCACCACGGTCCGCAGCGGCACCCCGGACTCGGCCGCGGTCGCGACGGCGGCACGTACCTGCTCCGGGTCGGTCACGTCCGCCTCGACGTAGGTGATGCCCTCGACCTGCTCGGCGTTGGCGATGGCACCGGCGAGGTCCAGCGCGAAGACCCGCGCGCCCTTCGCGGCGAGCGCCTTCGCGGTCGCGCCGCCGAGCCCGGACGCGCCACCCGTGACGAGCGCCGCGGTATCGGTGATCTGCATGTTCTCCCTTTCGTCGGCAACCGTTCATAGGTTAACGCTCGTTCGCATCGGGCCCAGGTGGGATGGCTCACTCCGGTGCGGAGCATGTCGTGAGGAGTATTCGGGCCTGAAGCATTCCGTTCGCTCGGAGGTCAACTCCGGCTGTCACCTTCAGCAGCATGAGCGCTGCTCGGATCGTGGTGGTGGGGACCGGTTACGTCGGATTGACCACGGGGGCCTGCCTGGCCGGCCTGGGGCATCGAGTCACTTGCGTCGATGTCGACCAGGCGAAGGTCGCAAGGCTTTCCGCCGGACGGGTGGACATCCTGGAGCCGGGATTGTCCGAGCTGGTGTCGAGGGGACTGACCAGCGGGAGACTCGAGTTCGTGGTCGGCGCGCGCGACGCCGTTCGCGACGCCGAGGCCGTTTTCCTTTGTGTGCCAACGCCGATGGGCGCGGGCGGCTCGGCGGACCTGCGGGCGGTCGAAGCCGTGACCGCCGAGATCGGCGACGTCATCCCGCCGGGGTGCGCGCTGATCACCAAATCGACTGTTCCGGTGGGGACGTCGAAGCGCATCCAGGCGATGCTCGGCCGCACGGACGTGCCGGTGGTGTCGAACCCGGAATTCCTGCGTGAGGGCACCGCGGTCGAGGACTTCCTCGGCCCCGACCGGATCGTCGTCGGCTCGGACGACGTCGCGGCCGCCCGCTGGGTCGGCGATCTCTACGCCGACCTCGCCGCCCCGGTCGTCGTCGCCGACGCGGCCAGCGCGGAACTGGTGAAGTACGCGGCGAACTGCTTCCTCGCGATGAAACTGTCCTATGTGAACTCGATCGCCGAACTGTGCGAACGTCTCGGCGCGGACATCGATCTCGTCACCGAAGGCATGGGCTACGACCGGCGCATCGGCCGCTCGTTCCTCAAGCCCGGGCCCGGCTGGGGCGGCTCGTGCCTGCCGAAGGACACCAGCGCGCTGGTGAAGGTCGCCGAGTCGGTGCAGTACGACTTCACGCTGCTCACCTCGGCGATCGAGGAGAACATCGCGCAGCGGGACCGTGTCGTCGCGAAGATCGCCGGTGCCGTCGGCGGCACGCTGGCCGGTTCGCGGATCGGTGTCCTCGGGCTGGCGTTCAAAGCCGGGACGAACGACCTGCGCGACTCGCCCGCCCTCGCGGTCGCGTCCGTGCTGTGCGCGCTCGGCGCGGAACTGACCGCCTACGACCCCGCCGTCGGCGGGCATATCGACGGCATGACCGTGGTCGACGACCCGTACCAAGTCGCGAAGGCCGCCGACGCCGTCGTCGTGCTGACGGAATGGGACGAGTTCAAACGGCTCGACTGGACCTACATGGCCGAGCAGATGGACGGCGATGCGGTCGTCGACACCCGCAATCTCCTTGACCCGCACCAGATCCTGGACGCGGGCCTGTCGTGGCAAGGTGTCGGGCGGCCGCGGGCGGCGCTGCGGCGGAAGGTCGCCGTCTCATGACACCAGTGAAACGAGCTTGAGCAGCCCGTCCACGACCTCCTCGGCCGTCGGACCGTTCTCCGGGTCGAGCATGTGCTGCAGCATCACGCCCGAGTTCAGGGCAGTGGCGACCGCGCCGATCCGGCGTTCGTCCGCCTCGGTGAGGGTGTCCTCGTCGATCCCGAGGATGCCCGCCGCCATCCCCCGGCGGCCCTCTCGCTGCGCGGCGGCGAGCTGTTTCCGCAGCTCAGGGTGATGTTCGGACTGCACGAACGCCTCGATCGAGGCGATCCACAGCTGCCGGTTGCGCCCGTACGAGTCGATCATCGCGCGCCAGGAAGCCGCGTACTGCTCGGACGGTGACGCGTCGGGGTCGACGGCGCCCCGCATCTCGACCTGGATCTCCTTGCCCCAGTCGTCCATCGCCTGCGAGAACGCCGTGAGCAGCAGGGCTTCGCGCGATCCGAAGTGGTAGCCGATCGCCGCGTGACTGACCCCGGCCGCCGTCGCGATGTCCCGCACCGTCGTGCGTGACCAGCCTTTTTCCTTCAAACACTCGATGGCGCCCGCCATCAGGTCCTCGCGATTACCCATGCCCGAGATCCTAGACCACGCGGTTTATCCAGTTGGTTTAACCAAGTGGCTTGACCAAGCGTGCAAATCTGCCGTACGGTCGTTCCCATCACCACGAACCCCTGGGAGCAGCCATGACGACCACAGTTCTGATCTCCGGCGCCGGCATCGCGGGCCCGGCCCTCGCCTTCTGGCTGCGGAAGCGCGGTTTCGCGCCGACCGTCGTCGAACGCGCCCCGGCCCTGCGTGAAGGCGGCAGCGCGGTCGACTTCCGCGGCGAGCAGATGACCCTGCTGAAGCGCATGGGAATCCTCGACGACATCCGCGCGAAGGAGACCGCGATGGGCGCGCAGGTCATCGTCGACACGCGAGGCAAGAAGGTCGCGCAGATGCCGTCGGTCTTCTTCAGTGGCGAAGTCGAGATCGAGCGCGGAGACCTGACGCGCATCCTCTACGACCACACGAAAGACGACACCGAGTACATCTTCGGTGACTGGATCACCGGGCTGGACGAGCTTTCGGACGGCGTCGACGTCACCTTCGCCCACGGCGAGTCGCGCAGATTCGACCTGGTCGTCGGCGCGGACGGGCTGCACTCGGGCGTGCGGCGGCTGACGTTCGGCGAGGAAGAGTTGTTCCGCACCGACCTCGGCTTCCACACCGCGGGGTTCAGCGCGCCCAATCACCTCGACCTCGACCACCTCGGCCAGATCTGCAGTGTCCCCGGTCGGACGGTCATGGTCGCCAGCGGCCGCGATCGCTCGGCGCTCAATGTCAGTTTCGTCTTCGCGTCGGAGCCGCTGGAGGTGGATCGACGCGACGTCGAGGCGCAGAAGAAGGCTCTCGTCGAGCGCTACGCCGACTTCGGCTGGGAAATCCCGACGCTGCTGGAGAGTCTCCGCGATGCGGACACGCTGTACTTCGATTCGCTCAGCCAGATCCATCTGGACAAGTGGTCGCGCGGCCGGGTCGTGCTGCTCGGTGACGCGGCCTGGTGCGCCGGTCCCGGCGGTTCGGGCACCGGGCTCGCGATGATCGGCGCGTACATCCTGGCGGGGGAACTCGCCGCCGCGCACGGAGACCACGAGGTCGCTTTCGCGCGCTACGAAGAGAAAATGCGCGGTCCGGTGAAGATCTCGCAGAAGCAGGCGGCCGGTATCGGCACGTTCCTCGCGCCGAAGACGCGGTTCATGGTCGGCTACCGGAACTTCCTGTACCGGGTGCTGGGTTCGCGGCCGATGACCAAGGTGTTCACGTGGATCACGTCGCGGGCGGCGAACGCGGCGACGCTGGAAAACTATGACGCCCCGGTGGCCGCGCGGGGCTAGTTTCGGTGGGTGATGGAGGAGAAGGAGTTCCGCCGCGGCTGCTACGAGGCCGCCCGGCGGACGGCCGGTGTGGTGAAGGAATTCCACCACTCCTTTTACGTGCCGAATTTCGACCAGTGCCACATCGAGTATCCCCACGGCACCGTCGCCGTGCTCTTGACGCGGGACTGGGGTGAGAACGCGACCTGGTACGGGCTCGGTATCGCCGCGGCGCCGGTGGAATCCGGTTCGCTCACCTTCATCGACGAACCGGGTCTGCTGGCGGTCCTGAAAGAACTGCTCCCCGCCTGCCGGATCTTCACTCGTGCCGAGCTCGAGGGGCCGCTCGACCAGGCCGCGTGGCCATGGGTCGATGAAGACGACGTCAGGTACTGGCGGCCCGACAACCTCGGCGAAGCCCTCTTCAACCACTGGGACTGAAAAAGTAGTTAGCAAAGCGTAGTATCACCGTCGTGTTCACGACCAGGCCGGAACTGGCCGGCACCCACGGCATGGTGGCATCGACGCACTGGCTGGCCTCGGCCACCGGCATGGCGGTGCTGGAAAACGGCGGCAACGCCTTCGATGCGGCGGTGGCGGCCGGGTTCGTCCTGCAGATCGCCGAGCCGCATCTGTGCGGCCCGGCGGGGCAGGTCCCCGGCATCTTCGTCACCGCCGCGGATCGGACTCCGCGAGTCCTCGCTGGTCAGGGAGTCTCGCCCGCGGCCGCGACGCCCGAATACTTCGCGGATCTGGGGCTCGATCTGATCCCCGGCAGCGGCCTGCTCCCCGCGACCGTTCCGGGCGCGTGGGACGGCTGGCTGCTGCTCCTGCGGGATCACGGCACGAAGTCGTTGCGCGAGGTCCTCGGCTACGCGATTTCCTATGCGCGTAACGGGATTCCGCTGGTCAGCCGGGTCGGCGACACCATCCGCGCGGTCCAGGAACTCTTCACCGAGCATTGGCCGACGTCGGCGGCGCTCTGGATGCGGGACGGCAAGCCCGTCGAAGGCCTGCACCGCAATCCGGCGCTCGCGGACACCTGGGAGCGGCTGCTCGCCGAGGCCGAGTCGGTCACCGGTCGCGAGGCGCAGATCGACGCCGGACGCCGCGCGTGGTCGCACGGCTTCGTCGCCGAAGCGATCGAGGCGTTCAGCCGCAAGGCTTTCCGTGACGATTCCGGCCGCGATCACGCCGGTCTCCTCACCGGCGAGGACATCGCGGGCTGGGAAGCGACGTACGAGGACGCGCGGCAGGTCGACTTCGGCGACTGGGGCCTGGTGAAGATGGGCGCCTGGACGCAAGGCCCGGCGCTGCTGCAGCAGGCACGGCTGCTGGACGGCCTGCGCGACGAACTGTCCTATGTGGACGGAATCCCGACGGAACGCACGGTGCATCTGGCCGTCGAGGCGGCGAAGCTGGCGTTCGCGGATCGTGAGGCGTGGTACGGCGACTCGCCCGACGTGCCGATCGATCTGCTGATCTCCCGCGAGTACGCGGACGCCCGCCGGGCCTTGATCACCGACGAGGCGTCCGCCGAACTGCGCCCCGGCGGGCCGTCGCCGCGGCTGCCCGCGATCCTCGAAAGGCTGCGCGGACTGGAATCCGGTTCCGGCGCGACGGGGGAGCCGACGGTCGGGCCACTGGGCGAGACCCGGGGCGACACCGTGCACATCGACGTCGTCGACGCGGCCGGGAACATGATCTCGGTGACGCCGTCGGGTGGCTGGCTGCAGTCGAGCCCGACGATTCCGGAACTCGGCTTCTGTCTCGACTCGCGGGGGCAGATGTTCTGGCTGGAACAGGGTTTGCCGAACTCGCTGGCGCCGCGCAAGCGGCCGCGGATCACGCTTTCGCCCTCGATGGGCCTGCGAGACGGCGAGCCGGTGCTCGCGTTCGGCACGCCCGGCGGCGACCAGCAGGACCAATGGCAGCTGTGTTTCTGGCTGGCGCACACGCTCGGCGGGCTGAACCTGCAGGAGTCGATCGACTCACCCGCGTGGCACACCACCGCGTTCCCGAGTTCGTTCTATCCGCGTTCGTGGACGCCGCGGGAACTGGTGGTCGAGTCGCGGCTCGGTCAGTCCACAATGGACGCTCTCGCCGCGCGTGGGCACGACGTCGTCGACGCCGGACCTTGGGCGCTCGGGCGGCTTTCGGCCGTGTCCCGTTCCTGCGGCGTGCTTCGCGCCGCCGCCAACGCGCGCGGCATGCAGGGCTACGCCGCCGGCCGCTGACGACACCGAGTTGTCCACAATGCCGCCCACCTGTGGACAACTCGGCTCACGCCCGCCTCCCCGCCCCCATCGGCGATAGACTGGCTTCGGGGTCGCCCCCCTGGGATGGGCGGGGGTTTGGGTGGTGACTCAAGAGCGTGGCTGTTCCCAGAGCCAGAATTCGATGCCCTGGTTGTCCACGCATTCGGCGCTCAGGCCGTAGGGCTGTTGTTCGGTTTCGCCTGCCTGGCCGCCTTGGGCCCGGACACGGTCGAGGGCGGCGGCGAGGTCGTCGACGGCGTACATGACCTTCCAGCCCACCTGCCGCCCCGGGCCGCCCCAGAGCCCGCCCTGCAGGCCGGAACCCTCGACGCCCCAACCGCCTTCGACCCGTCCGGGCGAGAACTGCCAACCCAGAACGGCGCCGTAGAACGCCTTCGCGCGTTCGTCGTCCGGGACCTGGAAGGTGAAGTAGCCCGCTTCGCCGTGCCGGATCGGCGTAGCGCCGGAAGCCGGCCGGGGCGCCGCCTGCGCGATGAGCCACCGCTGGCCGTACGGGTCCTTGATCTCCCCGCTCAGCCCATGGCCTTCGTCCGCGACGGGACGTCGCAGCTCACCGCCCAGTTCCACGGCCCGCGCGGCCGAAGCGTGCGCGTCCGCGACCTCGACCCGGATCAGCGGGCCACCGGCGGGCGCCACGACGATGCCCAGTTCGGGGAATTCCTCCGCGAACATCAGCACGCTGTCCCCGATGGCCAGTTCGGCGTGCCCGACGCGCCCGTCCTCCATCACGATCGGATCGGACCGCCGTCGCGCCCCGAACACCTCGACATAGAAGTCGAGCGCGGCGCGGGCGTCCGTCACCACGAGGTACGGCGTCAAAGAGCGGACTTCGGCATCGGTGGCGGTAAGTGTTTCGGTCATCTCGGCTCCGTTCAGGACGGCGCGACGAAGGTTGTCGCGCAGTTCGGCGGCGAAGAGCGGGTCAGGCTCGACAGGCTGCGAGGGCGCGCGAAGCGCATCGAACGGATCAGGCATCGCGACCCTCCTTCTCCTGATAAGCACGCCGGAACGCGGCACGGGCCCGCACGAGCAACGCCTCCGTGGCGTGCACCGTGCGCTCGAGATGCTCGGCGACCTCCGGGACCGGAAGGCCGTCGACGTAGCGAAGCGTCAACGCGGCTTGGTGATGCGCCCCGAGCGACGCGAGCACTTCGCGTGCCAGCAGCGCGTCCAGCCGTTCGTCCCACGGATCGGTGTACTCCTCCTCGTGGACGAGCCGCAGCCCGCGTTCCTCACGTTCCTTGCGCCGCCAGTGATCGGCGAGTTTGTGCCGGGCGACGCCGATCAGCCACCCGGTGCTCACCGGCGGTGCGAGCTCCTTGCGACAGGCCCTCACCGCGCCGAGGAACGTCTCCGACGTCAGTTCCTCGGCGAGGGTGCGATCACCGCACCGGGACAGCAGGTACCCGTAGACCTCCGGCAACGCCGTCTCGTACAGCGAAAGCAGCGCGAAGGCCGGGTCCCGATGCACCCGTGGTTCCGTCACATTCCCATCGTCGCTCGGGGAGCCACAACTCCGACGGGTGAAATCGAACTTTCTCAGGTTCGCGGATCCGGCAGCCGCCGCGCCACCGTGATCACGCCGACCGTCAGCAGCGCCTGAATGCCGATGACCAGCGCGAACGCGCCCTTCATCCCGAGCGGCCCGGCACCGGCGGACGCGAACAACGTCCCCAGCGTCGCCACGCCCAGCGCCATCGCGGCCTGCTGCGACGTCGTCAGCATCCCGCTGCCGACCCCGGCGATCTCCGGCGGCACCTTCGACAACACGATCCGGAAGACCGTCGTCATCGCCAGGCCCTGGCCGAGACCGCACAGCAGCATCCCCGGCGCGAAATCGAGCACGCCCAGATCCGGCCATTCCAGCAGCACGGTGCCGATCAGCACCAGCAGCCCGAGCAGCTGCACCGAGAGACCGGCGGCCACGACCCGCTGCCCGAACCGCGTCACCAGACGGCTACTGACCAGGCACATCGCGAAGAACGCGAGCGAAAGCGGCGCCGTCACCAGGCCGGAACCGAACGGACCGAGGTGCAGGCCGTCCTGCAGCGTCACGGCGAACACGAACATGAACGCGCTGAAGCCGATGAAGAACGGCACCCCGACCAGCAGGCCTTGGCGCACACTCGGCATCCGCATCACCGACGGAGGCAGCAGCGGGACACCGCCCTGACGTTCCATCCGGCGCTCGACGTGGACGAATCCGGCGGCGGCGAACGGGAACACCACGAGCAGCGCGATCGTCCACAGTGGCCAGCCCAGCACCGGCCCTTCCGCCAGCGGGAGGAGCAGCGACACCAGCGCGATCGCCAGGAAGACCGTGCCGGGACGGTCGATGCCGATCGGGTTCCGCGAACGGCTCTCCGGGATCAGCCGCCGCGCGACCACCAGGCCGACGAGGCCGACGGGCACGTTGACCAGGAAGATCGGCCGCCAGCCGGTACCCCAGAGATCGGCGGCGACCAGCGCCCCGCCGAGGAACTGGCCCAGCACCATCGAAAGCCCCGCTGTCGCGCCGTAGAGCCCCAGCGCCTTGGAGCGGCGTTCGCCGGTGGTCGTCGCCTGGATGATCGACAGCACCTGCGGCAGCATCAGCGCGGCGGCCGCCCCCTGCGCGGCCCGTGCCAGCACCAGCGTCAGCGCCGTCGGTGCGATCCCGCAGAGCAGGGAAGTGACCGTGAACGCGGCCAGCCCGATCAGGAACAGCTTGCGGCGGCCGAAGGCGTCGCCGAGCCGTCCGCCGACGACGAGCAGGACGGCGTAGGCGATCCCGTAGGCCGCGACCACCAGTTCCAAGGTGGCCGACGAGGTGCGGAGGTCCGAACCGATCGCGGGCAGGGCGATGTTGACGATGAAGAAGTCGATGAGCGGAAGTGCCGCCCCCAGCAGCACGGTGACCAGGCCCGCCGAAGTCAGGGCCGGGCCGGCGGTGACGCGCGCGGGCGTCGCCGGAACTTGCGTCGAAGTCATGGGTACCACGATCAGCCGATCGCGACCCTGGTACCAGGAGTGTGTTTATCCTGGTACCACCACTACCTGGTAACCGGCTTCGAGCTTTGCGAACCTGATGAGGTGACCATGACCGTCGATTCGCGAGTGGCCGAGGTGCGGCGGCACGAGCTGGCCGCGTTCCTGCGCAGCCGCCGCGAGCGCATCACGCCCGATCAGGTCGGCCTGCCGATCAGCGGCAGGCGCCGCACGCCGGGACTGCGCCGCGAGGAGGTCGCGCAGCTGGCCGGGGTCGGGGTCACCTGGTACACGTGGCTCGAACAAGGCCGCGACATCAACGCGTCCGAGCAGGTGCTGGACGCGATCTCCCGCACCCTGCGGCTCGACCCGCACGAGCACACGCATTTGTTCACCCTCGCCGGCGCGCCGGAACCGCCGCTGGAGAAGGACTGCAAGCTCCTCAGCCAGAACGTCTACCGGATGATGGACAAGCTGGAGCCCTTCCCGGTCTGCGTGCGCAACGCGCGGTGCGACATCCTCGCCTACAACCGCGCTTACGACTGGCTGATGGGCGGTCTCGACGACATCCCGTTCGAGGAGCGCAACACGCTGATCCAGTGCCTGACCAATCCCGAGTGGCGGCGCAGGCTCCCGGACTGGGAGGTCAACCTGCCCAGGGTGGTCGCCGGTTTCCGCGCAGCCATGGCCGAACACCTCGCCGAACCGGCGTGGAAGAACCTGGTCAAGCGGCTGCGGCAGGAGTCCGACCTCTTCGAGCGGATGTGGAAGGAACACGACGTCTCTACCGAACGGATCGTGCTCAAGCGATACCTGCATCCGGACGTCGGCCTGCTGCGGTTCGAATTCTCGTACCTGTACCTCGGGCGGCGGTCTGAGATCTCCCTGGCGACGCTGACCCCGGCGGACGAGGAGACCGCGGCGAAACTGCCCAGCTCCTTCTGAAGGGGGAGGCGGACCAGGCTCGCGAGGGAGCCTTTCCACGGCGTGAACGCCGACGCTGGGTGCATGACCGTAGCGATGGGTCCACCCAAGATCTCCAGCGTCCGCCTGATCGTCTGCTACGCGGCGATCCTCGGCACGCTCCCGTACCTGACGTTGAAGGCGTCCTGGGTCACCGGAGGCAGTATCGGCCTCCGTGATCCGTCCTTTGTGGACACAGATCTGATGTTGTTCGCGAATCTGGCCACCGGCGGGATGGACGTCGTCGCGGTGATCCTCGCGCTGGCGTTCACCTACTCCTGGGGACGGCGGATCCCCGCGCCGCTCGTGCTGTTCCCGATCTGGATCGGCACCGGGCTGCTCGCGCCGATCGTGCTGGACCTCCCGGTGATCGTCGCCGACCTGTCGACCGCGCGACTGGCCGAATTGCCGCTGGAGAACTGGGTCTGGGCCGTCGTCTACGGCGGCTTCGCCTGGCAGGGGATCCTGCTGCTGACCGCGTTCGTGCTCTACGCCCGGGATCGCTGGTGGTTCGTCGTCACCGGCACCGTGAAACCGGGGACCATCGGTGCGTCGGGTGTCCTCGGCATCGTCGCCGCACTCGTCTGCGCGGCCTTCCACTCCATCTGGGCGTTCGGTCCCGGCGGCGTCGCCGCTCGTGGCCAGGACATCGTGATCGCGGCCCTCGCCGTCCTCGCCGTTCTCGCGCTGGCGAACGTTTCGCGAGGGCGGTTCTGGCCGCGGCTGGTGCTGGTGTGGACCGGCGCCGGGGCGATGGCGGGCACCGGGGCGTGGGGCCTGTTCGCCGCGGTCACCATGGGATCCGCCGATCACGCGGCGGTACTGGCCGTGCAGGTGGCCGGCGGGGTGCTGATGATGGTCTCGGTCCTGCGGCGGCTACCGCACGCGGCCCCTCGGGTGGATTGATTTCGCGGGTTCGGTACTTGTCGTCCGGGGTTGCGTTTCTTGGGGTTCGTGACCAGTCCGTTGACGATGGACTGTGTGGATTTTGGGGCGTTGGATGACCTGAAATCCACACAGTCGTGCGTGATCGGACCGGTCACGGTGGTCGTCCTCGGTCGGCGGCTACCGCACGCGGCGTAGCCGGGAAGCCGCTTTCCAACGGACGCGATCCGCCTCCGCCACGGGTAGCTTTCGTCCTGTGCTGCTGAAGGAACGGTATCCGTGGAGTCCCTGGGTGGGCCGCGTGCTGCGCGTGGTGCTGCCGCTGGGGTTCGTCCTCGGCGCCACGAGCGGCGCCTCGCGCTGGCAGCCGGGCGCGCCGCAGCTGACGTCGACCGGGGTGCTCTGGCTGGTCGCCATCGCGGTCCCGCTGCTGATCGTCCACCGCTTCCCGATGACGATCTTCCTGCTCACCTCCGCGCTGACGCTCGGCTACTACGCGTCCGGCAATCCGGGCGGTCCGGCGATCGTGCTGCCGACCATTGCGCTCTTCCTGCTCACCAAGATCCGCGGGCCGGTCGTCGCCGGGGCCACCGGCGGAGCGCTGCTGGCGGTGGCGGGTGTCGCGTTGTTCGTCCGGCACGGGTTCGCCGGCTTCGACCTGCGGACCGGGCTGGGCCTGGTCTGGGTGATCGCGGTCGTCGGGGTCGGGACGGCGGTGCGCAACGGGATGGCCGCCGCGCGCGCCCGCCGCGAGCAGGCCGACGAGCATCGGCACCGGATGGCCGAGCAGGAGCGGCTCACCATCGCCCGCGAGGTCCACGACGTCGTCGCGCACAGCCTCGCGATGATCAACGTCCAGGCCGGGGTCGCCGCGCACGTCGCCGACAGACGTCCTGAGCAGGCGAAAGAGGCATTGCTGAACATCAAGGAAGCGAGCGCTTCGGCGTTGAAGGACCTTCGCGCGACGTTGGCGGTGCTGCGGTCCGGGGAGGACAAGGCGCCCGCGCCGAGCCTCGCCCAGGCCGACGAGCTGTTCGAGCACGCGCGCGCCGCCGGGCTGGAGGTCCGCGTCGACGGCGAGCCGGGGGAGCTGCCCGCCCCGGTCGACGGCGCCGCGTACCGGATCCTGCAGGAATCGCTGACGAACGTGGTCCGCCACGCGAACCAGGCGCGGGGTGTCGACGTCAGGTTCGAGCGGAAAACCGGTGCGCTGACGCTGCTCGTCCGCGACGATGGCCGTGGCGCCGTCGAACCCGCGCCGGGGCACGGGCTGCGCGGGATGTCCGAACGGGCGGCCGCACTGGGCGGCGCGCTCACGACGTCGGTGGTGAACGGCGGTTTCCAGGTTCGTGTGGACCTGCCCATCAAGGGGGAAGAATGACGATCCGGGTGGTTCTCGCCGACGACCAGGTGCTGGTCCGCGCCGGTTTCCGGGTGTTGCTGGAGACCGAAGACGGCTTCGAGGTCTGTGCCGAGGCGGGCGACGGCGAGCAGGCGGTCGCGGCCGCTGTCGAGCACAAGCCGGACATCGTCGTGATGGACGTCCGGATGCCCGGTGTCGACGGGCTCGAAGCGACGCGGCGGATCACCGCGAATCCGGAGCTGGCCGGGGTGAAGGTCCTGGTCCTGACCACTTTCGACGTCGACGAGTACGTCTACGAGGCGTTGCGCGCCGGCGCGAGCGGGTTCCTGCTGAAGGACACCGATCCGGTGGAACTGCTGCGGGCGCTGAAGGTGGTGGCCGCGGGTGAGGCGCTGCTGGCGCCGACCGTGACCAGGCGGCTGATCGCGGAGTTCGTCGACCGCCCGGAGAACCGCCGCATCGACGTGAGCGCCGTCCGCGAGATCACCGACCGCGAACGCGAGGTCCTCGGCCTGGTCGCCGGCGGGATGTCGAACGACGAGATCGCGGCGCATCTGGTGATCTCGACGGCCACCGCGCGCACGCACGTCAGCCGCATCATGACCAAGATCGGCGCGCGCGACCGGGCGCAGCTGGTGGTGCTCGCCTACGAATCGGGGCTGGTCAGCCCTCGCCGGGGTTGAGATTCCCCCAAAATGCTGAGATTGCCGAAAAACCTCTGGCGGTGACGCGGAGTCGTCAGATGCGACACTCCGTTAACTCATTGTCCGGCAGGCGCACCCTGCACCCCAACTCCGGTCGTGCATCTGCACGTGCACCGATGCCACGCGCGCCTCTTTTTCGTCTCCACCAGGACTCCGGCGGAATTCCGATCGCCGAATCGAAAACAGACAGGTGTACGGCTAACTCTGATTTCCTGACGAATTCAGAAGGATCGCGCGGGATTCCGCTCTCGTGATCGTGCACGGTGCGTGATTTTTTCTCCGGCCGCCGAACGGGACGACAGTCACTTTCCGTCGCGAAATCGCTCCCTGGACGGGTTTTGCTCGCCCGGAGTTGCTTTGTCGCAATGGCGCTGAGCATTAGTCTCCGGCTGAACGGCAGGGGGCTTTTCACCTACCCGACGTGTTTCTCACCCGGCCGGGCAAGAAATCGATTCACCTTTTTCTCTCACTGGGAGTCACTAGTGACGGCAAAGACACCTGACCCGCTGATGGGCGGGGACTTCCTGGCCGCGGTCACCGAACGGCAGCGCCGCCAGCTGCTCGACCTCGGCAAACACGTCGATCACGCGGCGGGCACGACACTGCTCCACCAGGGCGACCCGGCGCCGCCGGTGCTGATTCCCCGATCCGGCTACGTGAAGGCGCTGCGCGCGGCCCAGGGCGGCTCACCGCCGATGATCGTGGACCTGCTCGGCGCCGGTGACGTGCTCGGCGTCGAAGACTGCCTGGCCGGACGGCCGAGCCATCTCTCGTACATCGCCACGAAACCAGTTCGCGTGCTGGAGATCCCGCGCAACGCCTTCCACGGCCTTCTCGACGACGACCACGAGGTGAGGGCCCTGATCACCGCGGACCTGGCCGCCCGGCTGCGCCTGCGGAACGTCGCGCTGGGGTTCGCGACGGCCAAGGTCCGGAGCAGGCTGACCGCGTTCCTGACCAGGATGCAGGCGCTCTACGGGGTGCCCGGTGAGGGCGGCGTCGTGATCGACGTGGGGCTGAACCACGCGGACATCGCCTCGGCGATCGGCGCCTCGCCCGCGTCGGTCAACGCCGAGATGGCGAAACTGAAGAACGAAGGCTATTTGAGCACCGGCTACAAGACGATCCAGCTGAAGAAACGCCTTCGTGAGGACGGCCCGCCGCTCGTTCCGGTCCCGTCCGCGCGGCGGCGGATCCCCCAGCTGCGGATACCGCGGATCGCGATGGGGTGAACGGGGCTTTCCCCGCGAGGAAAGCCCCGTTCATCTCCTTCATGCGCCGCGGGGTGCGCAAGATCAGGTCAACTGCGCCTCAACTGAAGCGCGAGCCGTACGACGAACACGACGGCCAGCGCGGCGACCAGGGCGATTTCCCAGGCCATGGCTGCTCCTTCTCGGCCAGCATCCGAACTCGTCAGATGCTCTGCCCATAAGGCGCATCACCGGGGGAGGACGTTCACCGACACGGCCCAACTCACACTTTCGGACCAACGCCACGCCCACTACGTGGCTACAGCGCGCCGACGGCCGCCCACACCCGATGCGGATCGAGGTCCATCGGCCGCGAGTCCGGATCCGGCCGCAGCCGCCGCAGCAGCACCTGCTGCACCAGCGTCGTCGGCCGGGCCGACGCGGCCACCCGCCGCCAGAAGAGGTGATCCTCCAGGCCCTCGAACAGCACCTCGGTGTTCCACCCGCCGAACTCGTCGACCAGCGACCGCCGCACCAGATAGCCGCTGCCCAGATACGGCAGCGTCCGCAGACGCCGCTCCTCCGGCGGCAGTGCGCCGACCAGGCCGTCCACCGGATCCGCGACCGGGCAGTGCACGACGTCGGCGCCCTCCGAAACGGCCAGCAGCCGCTCCAGCAGGAACTCCGAAGCCCGCATCCCGCCGTCGAGCACCAGCAGCCACGGCGCCGTCGAACGCTCCAGCAGCGAATTCCGGGTGAGCCCCCGGCCGAGCGGGGTGTCGTGCAGCAGGACGTCGTACGGGCGCGGCCGCGGCCACGGGTGCACGCCGTCCTCGCCGACCAGCACCTTCCGCGGGGTCACGCTGCCCGTGAGCAGGTCGTTCGCGAGATCGTCCGGGTCGACCTCGCCGGTCCGGCGCACGATCAGCACGTCGACGTCGGCGGTACCCGCCGTCGCCACCGCCGCCGGCTCCCAGCTTCGCGTGGCGACGCGCCGGGCTCCCGCCGCGCGCTGCGCGATCCGTGCCGACAACGCCGTCCCGCGGGCCGAAACCGGTCCGGCGGCGGACCGGTCTCCCGCGAACCGCGCGTCGAACGACGGGGTGTCGATCGCCAGCGCGTCCTCCGGGTTCCGCAGGCTCGTCGCCCGTGCCCGCGCCGGGGCGATATCCGCGGCGGGCGCCGAACCCAGCGAGGACGCCAGCTCGATCAGCCGCCGCGCGGACGCCGTCATGTCCAGCGACTTCACGAAACCGTAGGCGGCCGAACGCAGATGCCGTTCCCGTTCCGGCTCGTCGGCGAGCGCGGCGACGACCGAGCCCAGCGCCTCCGGCCGCGCGAGGACCAGGTGCTCGCCGGGGACCATCGGTTCGACGTCGACGGACGTCTCGCTGACCACCACGCAGCCGTTGGTCATCGCTTCGAGCGTGCGCACCCACTCCAGGGTCTGCTTCCGCTCGCGGTGCAGGTTCAGCAGGAACCGCGACCGCGCGAGATGCGCGAATTTCGCCTTGCCGGGCAGGAAGTCGACGCGGGCGGCGGTCATCGGCTCGTGCGGCGGCGTCAGCAGCCGCGTCCGCAGACCGGCGAGGTCCCGCGCGTACGAGCCGAGCAGCACCGAACGACGCCGTTCGGCCGTGCCGAGGTAGGTGACGTCGAGGTCGCGCGGACTGTCGAGGTCTCCGCCCCACAGATCCCACAGCGGGCTGTAGCCGAGCTGGAAATGCTCGACGGCGATCCCGCGCCGCCGCAGTTCGGCGGTCGAATCGGTGTTGATGTCGACGGCGCCGCCCAGGATGGACAGCAGGTCGGCGTTCCGCTCGAAGGTCGCCGTCCCGGGGTGCTCCACGCAGAACCCGATGGTGCGGCGGCATTGCGACGCGGTCGGGAAGTCGGCGTCCGGGATGGTCACGAAGTACTCGTGGGGGACGACGACGTACACGGTGTCGCCGTCGGCTTCGGGGTACGTGCCGATCGCGGTCCTGGCCTTGCCGCCCGCCGTGCGGACGGCGTCGGCGACCACCTCCATGAGCTCCTCCATGAAGGCGGAACCGCCCTCGGCGGAGACGAAGCAGAGTTCGGTCACGGCCGGTCCATCTTCTTCCGCACGACGCGCAGCGGAGCGGTGACCCGCCAGCTGACGGTGCGGCGCGTGGCGTCGAGTTCCCTGGCCATCTCGGCGGCGAGCCGTTCGGCGTTGAGCAGCCGCTGCCGGTCGGCCGACGGTTCGCCGCCCGGCGGAACGTCCGCGCCGCCGCCTGCCGACACCGCGAGTTCGGTGTCGAGCAGCGCGAGCCGCAGCTTGTCCCGCTCCTCGCGGCAGGTCTTCAGCTCCGCGCGCAGCGAGTCACGCTGATGGTGGGCAAGCAGGACATCGGCCTCCAGCGCCTGAAGCCGCGCATTGGCGACGTCGAGCTCTTCCTGCTGCGAGGCGACTCTTTGCTGCAGCACAGCTTGCTTCACGGCGGCGGACTCGTCCTCGTCCGGCACGACGGCGGCCGCTGCGGCGGCGGCGGTGGCCTCGCGCAGCTCGTGCTCGGTTTCGGCCAGCTTCGCCTTCAGCCGGTCCTGCTCGGCGGTGAAGACCTGCCGCTCGGCACGGAGACGGGTCAGCTCGGCCTGGACACGGCCGGGAATGTCGGTGTCAGACATGAACGCCCCCACTCAGTTCGGTCAGGATTTCGGAGTACTCGCGCGCGTAGCCCGCCGGGTCGAGCCACGGCAGCAGCTTCTCGTACGCGGCCTTGGCCATCTCACGGCGACGCGTCGCCGACGTCCCCAGTGCGCGCAGCAACGCCGCGGTCAGCGCGTCGACGTCGTTGGTCTCGAACAGCCAGCCCGTCTCGCCGTCGACGATCATCTCCCGCGCGCCGAACACGTCGGTCGCCGCGACCGGGACGCCGCAGCAGACGGCTTCGAGGATCGAGCGCGGCAGCGACTCGATGTCCGAGCTGTTCACGAAGATGTCGGCGGCCTGCAGCCAGCGCAGCGGATCCGGCTGGATCGGCACCAGGCTGACCGACTTCTCCAGCCCGGCGCGTTCGACCGATTCCTCCATCGCCAGCCCGTACGGCGACGGGTGCAGGCCGACGATGGACAGCTTGGCCTCGGGGTGGATCTCGTGGATCCGCTCCATCGCCGAGATCAGCGGGGCCTGCCCCTTGCGGGATTCCGCGATGCCGACGTTGACCAGCACGATGTCGTCCGGGGAGTAGCCGAGCATGTCGCGTGCCTGCTGCCGCGTCTCCGACCGCGTCCGGCCGCCGAACTTGTGCATCGGTGTGCCGTAGCGGACGGTCCGGCAGCGTTCCGGCTTGCTGTACGGCAGGAACATCTCCCGGGTGGCGTCCGCGACGAACAGCAGCTTGTCGACCTCGGCGAGGGTGCTTTCCCAGCGCCGCCAGACCGCGGCGGGCGGTTTCGCCGGGCCCCAGTTCTGGTAGGCGAACGCGGGCAGCGAGAAGCTCTCGTGGATGACCCACGCCGTCGGCATCCCGGCGCGCTTCGCCGCGTCGGCGCCGACGAAGGCACCGAGAGTGTTGACGAGCGCGACGCCCGCTCCGGAGCACTTCGCGAAGCGCGCCAGCTCGGCGACGTGTCCTTCGTACGCGGGCACCGTCTGGTTCCGGTAGTGCGTCGTGACGTGCACGGGGATGCCGAGTTCGCGGCAGTCCGCGCGCAGCGGGCCGTCGGTCTCGCTGACCAGGCTGACCTGCCAGCCGTGGTCGGTCACCATCCGGCCCAGCAGTTCCTGCAGCCACAGCTGCCCGCCGCCGACACCGAGGCTGTGCGTGAACACCAGCACGTGCTTCGGGTCGGCCGGGATGTTCACCCGCGCCATCGCGCGGGCGGTGTCCTCGGCCAGTTCGGCGGCGCGTTCGGCGTCGTCCGGATCCGCGACAGGGTTGCGAAGCGTGAAGGTGCGCTTCGCCGACACGACCTCGCCGACGCCTTCGGTGCGGTATCGGACGCGAAGCGACAGCGTCCGCTCTTCGCCGTAGGGGATGTCGACGGGCACCCGCGCCTCGAATCCGCTCACCGCGGCGTCGTCGAAGCCGGGGAATTCCTCGGAAACGTCCTTGCACGGCAGGCGGGTGCGCGCGCGGACGGTGCCGCCGCCCTCGACCATGATCTCGATCAAGCTGGGTGCCCGGCCTTGCAACAAGGCCCAACCCGTCACATGGACGACTTGTCCTTCGGAGACCTTGCCCTGCTTCGGAGTCTTGAGTTCGCCCAGCCACAGCGGTTCTTCACCCGGCAGTGTTCCGACGTGGACGGTCGCCTGATTCAGCACGCGCTTGCCCGGGCCGGTGACGACGATCTTCTGAGTGCCCGCGGGGACCGCGGAGGCCGGGACCGCACGCCAGCCGAAGGTGCCTTCGGGCGCGCCTGGGCACGGCTCGGAGAACAGGTCCGCCTTGACGTCCGCGATGATCACGGACATCTCGTCGATCCGGCTGATCCCGGTCGTCCAGCCCCGGAGCTCGAACCGATGCCCGACCGGCCGGTCCGGGGTCAGGATACCGGCGGTATACAGGCTCGTCATCGCTTCGCTACCTCGTCTTCGTTCGCCGCCACACCGGCGCCGACCTTCGTGGAACGGTACTCGTGGCCTTCGCGGCCCGGCGCTCGTTCAGCGATCCCACCGCCGCGCGTCGTGGCCGGCTTGGGAGCCGCGGGCCTCCGCAGGAGGCGAGTTCGCCAAATCCCGTCGATCGCCGCGCGTACCTCGTCCGTACCGTGCGCGGCGCCGCACGAGCCGACCGTGGAGAAGTCCACCTCGCGCTCCAGCGCACCGTCCACAAAGGAGGGATGGAGGCCGATCAGCACACCGAGCCAGCCCGCCAGATCGCGCATCGAGCCGTCGTCCGCCGCCGCGGACCAGCCCGCGTCGGTGAGCTTGTCGGCCAGCACCAGCACCCCGCGCTCGATCACTTCGGACACCCCGGCGCCCGCGTGCCGCCACTCGAGATCGATGGGGCGCAGCGTCGCACCGTCGACGAGGACGTTGTGCGGCACCAGATCCCACAGCGCCTCGACGCCTCGGGCCGCCTCCGCTCGGACGAGATCCCGCCAGCCGGTGAGCAGTTCCGCGACCCGCTCCGGCTCGTCGAGCAGCACTTCGACCATCGTCGGGGCGTCGTAGACCTTGTCCGTGCACGGTCCGACCGAGATCCCGGCCACCGGCGGCGACGGCATCAGCGGCACGCGGCGGACTTCGGCACCTTCGCCGGTGCGCACGACGTCGGCGCGCGTACACGCGAACGCGGCTCGCTCGGCGGTGTTGAAGTAGGTCGCGAGCCGGAACGCCGGCCAGAGCGCGGCGGCGCCGGGGCCGCAGAGCAGGGCGAGGCCGTTCGCGGGACCACCGGTGATCGCCGCGGAAAGGCGGGGCAGTTCGATGTCGATCCGCTCGCTCCGTACCGCGCGGGCGACCTCGTGACCGGGGGAGCAGAGCAACTCACGCTGGACTTCGAGGCCCGCCGTCGCCAGCGTCCCGGCGACACCGCGCGACGACGTCAGCACCACGACGGCACCCATCGGCGACAACCGCTCGCGAACCGACTCCAGCAAACCCCGCGTCGCGTACGGCTGCTGGACCACGACGAGGTCGTAGCCGTCGGACGGTGGCCGGTCGTGCACCGAGACCGTGGCGAGGCCGCGGGTACGGAACCGCACCGCGGCGGCGCGGACCGGGTCGGCCTCGACGGCGTGCACCGTCGCCGAGACCTCGCCCAGATACCTGGTCAGACCACCGAAACCGGCGCCGACCTCCAGGACCTTCGCCGCTTTCGGCAGCACGAGCGCCCGGAGGACGTTCGCGGCGCCGTGGTCGAGCGGGACCCGCTCGGCGGCGTCCCGGCCGGCGAAGTGCAGCTCGTCGGACAGCGAACCGGTGTCCTCGGTCAGGGAGAGCAAGGTAGTGAGCAACCGTGCCGTCGCCGCGGTCATGGATCAGCCGGTGACGGCGTAGTTTTCCAGCGTCTTCTTCATCGCGCGCTGGTACGTGCCGCTCAACGCCTTCTCGCCCTCTTCGCCGCCGAGCGGGTTCTGCAGGATGTCGACCCGGACGATGTTGTTGCCGCTGATCCAGGTGCCGCGATAGATGCCCTTGTCGCCGTCGATCTTCTTCTGGAAATTCAGCTTCGGAGGCATCCCCGGCAGCGGCTCGGTGATCTGCACGAACCCGTTGGTCGCCTGGTACTGGCGAAGCTGCTTGACCAGATCGGCTGCGGCGCCGGGGCTGGTCAGCGGGATGACCGTGACCGAGATCTTCGCCGGCTGCGGGCCGGTCTCGTCCGGCTCCTTCTGCGAGCCGCGGTACGCGACCTGCTTCACGCCGGCGGCGATGACCAGATCCGCCTCGCCCTTCTCCAGCCCGGCGATCTCGGCGAGCTGGGCCGCGGGGATCGCGCCGCTCTTCGAGTCCTCCTTGCCGGACTGCTCCGGGATCTTTTCGAACAGCAGCTCTTCCGGCGTCTTCGGCTTGGTCGACGACGGCGGCGGCGGGGCGGGCTTCGTCGCGGCCGTCGGGTCCGGCGGGGTGTCACCGCCACCGGAGAAGGCGAAGTAACCACCGACGCCCAGCCCACCGAGGACCAGGACGGCGACGATCACGATGATCGCGATCTTGCCGCCCTTGCCCTTGGGCTTCTCCTCGAACAGCTCGGGGCCCTGCTTGACCCACTCCGTGCTGCCGACCGGCGAGATCGGCGGGAAGTCCGAACCACCCCACGGCGGACTGGCGTCGTTGTCGTCGGTCCAGCCCTGCTGCTGCGGCTGTTGCTGCTGATAGCCCTGGTGCTGCTGCTGCGGGAAGCCGCCCGCGGGCGAGGCCTGACCCTGCTGCGGGAAACCGCCCGGAGGCGACGCCACCGGCGGCACGACCTGGGTGCGGTTCGGGTCGGCCTGCTGTTGCTGCCAGTTCGGCACGACCTGGGTGCGCTCGGCCTCGCCGCTCTGCTGCGGCTGGTTCACCGGCGCGATGATCTGCGTCGAGTCGGCGCTGGGCTGGCCGGGCTGCTGCGGCGGCGCCTGCTGCTGTTGCGGAGCGGGCGGCTGCTGCTGGAACGGCTGCTGCGGCTGCTGACCGGGCTGCTGGACCTGCTGCTGGGCGGGGTCGCCGTACGCGACCGCCGAGGACAGCACCTGGTCACGACGGAGCCGGTAATCGTCGGCGGAGAGCCGTCCAGATGCTAGCTCTTCGTCCAGATTGCGCAGCTCTTCCTGCCAGGACACCACCGGCCCCCTTATCCGAATTTCCGGCGGGAACGTTCCCGGCCGTCGCGATACCACCACTGCGGTGACCTCGCACATTCTGCACTGCCCGGAGTCGGCGCGCCCTCGCGGGTCGAATCGTGATCTCCCCGCGACCTGCGTCTCTTCAGCTCGCCGGGAGAACGGCGTCCAACGAGGTCAGCGTCTGCTCCAGACGGGTGTCGAGCGCCTGCGGGTCGCCGCCGAGCGGCTGCGAGACCCAAGTCGTCACGGCCATCGTCCCGGAGACATAACCGAAGCCGCTGAGCTGGCCGTTCTTGTTCGCCCCCACGAGGGCGAGCCGATCGCCGACGCGCTGCTCTCGCAATCCGGCGTTGATCGAGTTCCCCCGGAAGTACTTCACGATCGCGGCCGCGTCCTTCGCGTCGTTCGCCGGGATCACCAGGACGAGATAACTGTTCGTACCTTCGTTCGAACCCTTGTAGGTGATGGCCGCGACGTTCTTCGACGCGAGGTAGTCGCCCGCGGCCTTCGAGTAGAAGTTGAGCTCGACACCCTTCGCGACCGACATCGTCGAGTTGTCCTTCGACGGGGTCCCCGGCAGCGCGGGCAGCCGGTCTTCCAACGGTGTCTGGGCACTGTCGGGCTTGCCCGACGGCGTGAGGTCGCCCGGCGGCTGGGCCACGCTCGGCTGCTCGGCGACGTTCGAGGGCTGCGACGAGCCCAGCCACAGCGTCCCGCCGATGATCAACGCCAGCACGACCAGCACGCCGGCGCCGATGAACAGCCAGGTCGGCTTGCGTTTCCCGACGACCGCGTAGTCCTCGGTGGGCGCGTAGTGGCGCGGACCGGGCTCGGGGGTCAGCGGCGGAAGCGGCCGGTTCGGCGCGGCGGCCGGCGATGGGTTCTTGGCGGGCGGCGTGGCACGCAGGTAGACCGTCGGATTGATGTCGGCGGGCGAAGGCGCGGTGGTCTTGTGGTCCGCGATCCGCGGGATGGCCTTCTTCTCGGCCGGCGGTGTGAACACCGGTTGGGGCTGGGCCTGCTGGACCGTGACCGTGGGCGGCTCGACCGGACGCGCGGCGGGATTGGTGCTGTGCCACGCCCCGCCAGGGCGCCGCAGCGGCGAGGGCACCGGCGACGGCATCGTCCCGCCGGAGGCCTCCGCCAGGAGCTCGTCGCGCTTCCTGCGATGTTCGGCGTGCCCGATGCGACCCGCGGCCAGCTCGACGTCCAGCAGTCGAAGCTCGTCTTGCCAGCTCATTCAGCCCCCTGCCGCCGGGTGTGGGCAGCCAGTGTTGCATGCACCCTTATGGGTGGTTGATGTGGTCTTTCCTCATTCTTGCGTCCACTCACGACCTGGTCCAGCACTGATCTCACGAGTACGTCCGCGGCGTTGCCGGATCGCAAACAGATCGCTCGAAAGTGGATCTACCTGGCTTTATAGCATCAAAGCTATGACGGCGGCCTACCGTGGAACTGGAGCCGGAGGTTCGCGGCTGGCTGGAAAGTTTGTCCACGGCGCACTTCGGTGCTGCTGACCGCGTTCCGGAAGACGCGCATGCGCGAAGAGCGTGAGATACGACGAGCGCGGAAGGCGATGTGGCGATGTGTCGCCCGGAAGCACACGACCGATGAGGGGAGTGAGAACGATGGTTGAGCGGACCGATTGGCGGAGGCTTCGCGAGCGGCGGATGTCGGAGCCAGGCGCCGCTGACGCGTACGAGGCCGCAAAGCTGGCTTACGACTTGGGAAAAACGGTGCGTGAAATGCGTGAGGCGCATGGCTGGTCTCAAGCGATACTCGCCACCAGGGCGGGAATGACGCAGTCCGCCGTCGCGCGGTTCGAGGCGGGCGGAACGGTTCCGACCATTCCGGTGCTCGAACGGCTGGCGCACGCGCTCGAAGCCGATCTCGATATTCGAATCACTCCGCGTCTTTCCACGGTGTGATGCTCTTTCGGCTGGTCAGGCGCGGCTGACCGCTCCCAGCGGTACGGTGGCGGACGTGGGAAGTGCCGGGTGACGGAAATCGACGAGTGTCGCGGCGCGTTGCGCGAGCTGGCCATCGGCAGGCTCGCCGGACGTGACGTCCGCACCTCCCACCTGGTCGAGGCCGGTCTGGACGCGATCGTCGCGGGACTGGACACGCCGTCCCTCCCCTTGCTCGCCGGGCTCGAATCCACTGCCGAAGCCGCCGTCGACAAGGCGTTCGACCAGGTCGTCGACGAACTGGACCTCGAACTGCCCGCCGATCCGACGGCCGCCCGCTGGCTGCTGATCCACGGCTGGCTCACCGCGATGGTCCAAGGGCGGCTCTCGCCCGCGGCCGGCGGCGCCCTGGTCAGCGAGGTCGGCGAACTGCTCGGGTCGCCCCAGGCGTTGCGCGGGATCACGCGCTGGTCGGCGATGCTCGAGCATTGGATCCCGACCGACCTCACGCCGAGGGACGTCTGCGAGGTGCCGATCCTCGAGGAATCGGCCGAGCTGCTCGAAGGGCCTTGGCCTCCTTCACCGCGTCACCCGTAAAGCCCCGGTTTCTGTCGTACATGTGTTCTAAAATGGTCGTTGTACAGCAGGAACAGCGACGAAAGGCAGACACGGATGGCCTACATCACCCTGCCCACGTTCGTGGGGTACAGCACGAGCTCGGGTCCCTCGCGTTCCTCGTTCGTCCGGCGTTGGCGCCGCCAGTACGAGGACCCGGCCCGGGGCGGGTTCAACTTCTACCTCCGCGCCGCGAACGCGATCCGTGCCGGGCGGATCTCCGGGCGGGATCGCGAGGTACTGCGGGCGCTGGTCGAGAACGCGGACGAGCGCACGCGGCCGCACTACACCGAGATCGCCAACGGCTGGCTGCGCTACGTCGGGCGGCGCGACCTGAGGCTGGCCGAGGTCGGCCGGTCGCGATGGCGCCTCGGCTCGCTCGAAGTGGGCATCAATCCGCATCTCGGCCTGCGCAAGGGCGACGGCCCCGTCTACGTGACCTGGCTTTACTTCAAGGAGGAGCCGTTGAGCCGGGACGCGGCGCAGATGGTGCTGTGGCTGCTCGAACAGACCATGGACGAGCTGCGGCCGGGTGGCCGTCCGCTGGTCGTCGACGTCCGGCGCTCGAAGGAGTTCGCCTTGTCGCCGCGTGATCGCGACAAGGTGCGGCCGTGGGTGCGGAGCGAGGCCTCGGCCTTCATGAGCCTTTGGGAGGCGGCCGCATGATCGATCGACGGCGAGCCCGCGTTCGGTGGGCTCGCCGTTCACGCACCGTCATTCTCACGGTTCCGGCGGCGGCGCAAGACACCTGATCAGGTGACAGTTTCGCGGAGAATGCCCACGAGCTGGACAACTTGAGCCTCGAACACGAAGCTTTCCCAGTCTTAATCGGCCGAACCACCGAGGGTCGCTCGTGAACAACGCTTGGGAAGCCATCTCCAGGGTCGCAGATGAGCCCGCCTGGTACTGGGTCTACGACAAGCTCGCGTTCTGGCCGAGCACCTATGCGCACGCCTGGCCGGGTTTCCGCGAACCCGCCCCGTCCGTCGCGTGGGATCTCGCGCCCGGCGGCCTCGACCGCGCGTCGGCCGAATTCCGGGTCGGCCCGTACGCCGTCGAGCAGAACGACGTCGCCCGCGTCGCCCTCTCGGCGTTGAAGGACTGCGTCGCCGAGGACGAGTGGGTCTGGGTGCTGCACTGGCAGCACCAGTCGTACCGCTTCTACCCGCATCGGCACGCCGCGCTCGACCCGTGGCCGGTCCCGGTGTTCCCGCGCACGGACTACCACATGTTCCTGGCGAACGACTTCCGCTTCGGCACGCTCGGGCATCCCTGGGAACGGACCCTGTGCGTCTACGGCGAGAAGCTCGTGCCCGCCTTCGAAAAGCACGGCGAACGGGTTTTCAAGAACGCGCTGCGGCGTAACGGGGCACCGGCCGCGATGGCGGGCTGACCACCGTCCGGCGGGCGGACCTGCCTAAACTCAGGCGGGTGTTCGAATACCACGGGTGGGTGACCATCCAAGCGAGCCCTTCCGGTGACGACGACGCGGCGCTGCTCGAGCGCATCGTCGAGCGGGTGCACCGCGCCGTCCGCGACTTCGACGACGGCGACCTGCTCGACCTCCGCTGGGCGGCCGGGGCGCCGGTGCTGCACCTGGGCGGCATGGACAAACACGGCACGGCGATCGCGCCCGAGCTCGTGGACCTCTTCACCCGCGTCGGCGATCTCGCGCCCGGCTCCTACGGTCTCTTGCACGTCTGGGACGACCAGGATCCCGAGCACGACAACGAATTCAAGGTGTACCGGATGGCCCGCGGCCTGGTCACCGAACGCGGTGACGAGCACCTGTCCCCGGTCGCGCCGACCGTGATGGACGGCTACGAGATCTGAATCGCAACCCGTCTTGAGTAGCCGTACTCAAGACACCGAGGGGCCGCCGGCGCGACCGTGGTACGTATGACGAAACCCTCCGCAGCGCCGCCCACCACCGTCGCGTTCTTCGTCCAGGCCGCCCTCTCGTTCGGCCTGGCGCTGCTCGCGGTCGTCATCGGCATTTGGTATCTGCCGGTCGACGGCTGGGTCCGCGGTTTCCTTGCCCTCGGCATGCTCTTCTTGACCACTTCGGCGTTCACGCTCGCCAAGTGCGTCCGGGACCGGCAGGACGAGAACACGGTCGTCAGCAGAGTCGACCAGGCCCGCGTCGACAAGCTCCTCGCTGAGCACGACCCCTTCAAAACGCCCGCGCTCTAGCCTGCCCGGAGGATTCGCGGCCCTGCGTGCCCTCGTCCACCTATGCACAAATCCGAATTACTACGGTCGTGTGAACCCGCTCACCGAACCTGTAGCACTTAGTAACCGAAAAGATCAAACAAAGGAAGAGAGAAGATCAACGCGCCCAGAACCCACTCGCCAACGCGAGCTACCAGGAACGCGGGGGTCCGGGGGCTCGGGCCCCGGGAATTATGGCGAGTACGCTGCGGCGCAGGCTTTACCTGCGCACGCGGTGCCCGCGTGCGAGCGGATGACGGGATTCGAACCCGCGACCCTCACCTTGGCAAGGTGATGCGCTACCAGCTGCGCTACATCCGCATGTCTTGCTCTGCTCCGGCACTCGTTTGAAGCAGTGGGACAACCATACACCGACCGTCTGTAGCGGTTTCGACCCACCCCTACAGGTGCTTCGGTGTCACACCTGGCGTACAAGGGGTGACGACGGCTGCATACCTCCGTATGGTGTCCCCATTCGACCGAATGGTGAGTCCTTCGGGGAGGAGGTGCCTGGCCGGATGACCGAGCAGGGCACGGTGCCGCTTCAGGCGGCCTCGGAATCCGACGAGCAGGCATTGCTCCAGCGTCTCCGTGATGGGGAGGACGCTGCCTTCGGGGAGCTTTTCGAACTTCACGCCGCCGCTGTGCGGCGTTTGGCCCGGAGTCTGGCCTCCGACCGGTCGGAGGCGGAGGACATCACCGCCGAGACCTTCTTCCGGGTGCTTCAGGCGTTGCGCCGGGGTGCCGGGCCGCGGGATTACGTCCGCGCCTATCTGCTGACGGTGGCTCGCCGGGTCTCGTGGGAGTGGCACGGCGCTCGTCGTGACGTGCCGGTGAGCGACGACGAGCTGACCTTCCGGGCCGGGGCGGGTGCGGACACGCATGCCAGGACGGCCGAACATTCGCTGATCACGACCGCTTTCACGAGTTTGCCGGAGCGCTGGCGTTCGGTGTTGTGGCAGACCGAGGTCGAGGGCGAGCAGCCGTCGATGGTCGCGCCGCATTTCGGGTTGAGCGCGAACGCGACGGCGGCGCTGGCCCGTCGCGCGCGGCAGGGGCTGCGGGCGGCGTATCTGCAGGCGCATCTGTCGGTGAACCGCGGGCCCGATTCGTGCCGTGCGGTGGTGGAGAAGCTGGGCGGGTTCACCGCGGGCAGCGTGACCGGGGCCGAGGCCCGCCGGATCAAGACCCACCTGATCGCCTGCCAGTCCTGCCGGGCCACCCACGACGAGCTGCGTGACGTCTGCTCCTCGCTGCGGGCGCACGCCGGCGTGGTGGCGCTGCTGGTGCCCGCGGCCGCCGGGGCCCACGCGAGCGGGGCGTTGTCCGGGCTCGCCGCGTCGGTCAAGGGACTTCTGCTCGGGTCGAAGGTGAAGGTCGGCCTGGCGGTGGCGTCGACGGCCGCCGCCGGCGCGGTCGGGATCGTCGCCGGCCCGGCCGTGTTCGGCACCGACGTCACCCACACGGTCGGCCTGTCCGGGGGTGGGCTGCCGGAGCTGGCGTTGCTGCCGGCACAGGTCGCGCCGCCCGCCCAGGGGCAGCCGGTGGAGATCCCGCCGCAGCGGATCGCGCAGGACCAGCTGCACGGCAAGGGCGCCCAGCCCGCCGTCACCGGACGTGGCCCTGGCGCCGAGCTCGGGGTGTCCGACATGCCGAGCCTGCCGGGCGTGGGCACGCCGCGGAAGGAACTCGGCCGCGGAGACGTCGTGCGGCCGCCGGACGAGCAGAATCCGACGCAGGAGGAGACCTCGCCGCGTAACGAGGTCCCGGATCCGGGCACGGGCACCAACCAGACCACCTCGAAGCGGGACGACATCCCGCCGGAGGAATCGTTCACGCCCACCGAGGAGTCGCTGAGCCCGACCACGACGACCTCGCGGGACTCGACGACCGAGGAGTCGACCACGCCGGAGTCGACGACTTACCCGGAAGGGTCTTCTTCGTCGGACGCCGGCACCTCCGAAAGCACGACGGGGACCTCGTCCGGCGACACGTCGGCGGACGAGCCGAGCCCGGTCAAACCGACTTCCCACTATCCGGAACCGGGTGTCGACTACCCGACGTGCCCATAACGCCCGAGCGGGCATATCACCTTCGAACTCTCGCGAATCCGGCTCCCGTCACGGTACGGTGGAGCTCGCTCACGACGAGCGAGCGGCCGCGCGGGAGGCGACTGAATGAACCGGCTGGTGCACGGCGAGGACGGCCGTGACTGGGTGGTCCGAGCCCAGATGGAATGGCGTGCTCCCGCGACAGCGGACGACTTCGAGCACGACGTGGCAGGCAGCTACGGCCCGGGTATCGCGATGATCGCCGTGACGGCGCTGCTCGCGATCGTGCTCATCATGTGGACGCCCGCCGACGTCATGATCCCGTCGTGGGTTCCGCTGGCGCTCTTGCTGATCGCGCTGTTCTTCCCGCTGCGGTGGATCCTGCGCCGTCCGTGGACCGTGGTCGCCGAGACCGAGGGCGATCTGGCGGGCGACCGGCCGTCGGAGCGCTGGGTGGGCACCATCCGCGGCATGTTCACCGTGCGCGGCGAGGTCTCGAAGATCACCAAGACCATCCAGAAGCACTCGCTGCCGGATTTCGACGGCCCGTTGCACCCGGTGGAGTAGTCGCGGCGGCCTGAACGCGCGAGACTGGGGCCATGCCCGAGTTACCCGAGGTCGAAGCGCTCGCACACCACCTGCGTGAACACGCGGTGGGCAAGACGGTCTTCCGCGTCGACGTGTCGTCCCTCAGCGTGCTGAAGACGGCGACACCGCCGTGGACCGAGCTGCACGGCCGCGAGGTCACCGGGGCAGGCCGGTTCGGCAAACATCTGGATCTCGTCGCCGGGGATCTCCATCTGGTCGTCCACCTGGCGAGGGCGGGCTGGCTGCGCTGGTCCGACGCGTTGTCGCCGACGCCGCTCAAACCCGGCAAGGGACCGATCTCGCTGCGCGTCCACCTCGACGCGGCCGCCGGGCCGGGCTTCGATCTCACCGAGGCCGGCACGAAGAAGGGCCTGGCGGTCTGGATCGTGCGTGATCCGGAGAAGGAGGTCGCGAGTATCGCGCGGCTCGGGCCGGACGCGCTTTCGCTGGACCGCACGCAGCTCGAGAAGCTGTTCACCGGGCGCACCGAACGGTTGAAGACGGCGCTGACCGATCAGTCGCTGATCGCCGGGATCGGCAACGCCTACTCCGACGAGATCATGCACATGGCGAAGCTTTCCCCTTACGCCACAACCGGAAAGCTGTCCGAGGCGGCGCTCGACGGGCTCTCGGAAGCGATCCGCGAAGTGCTGACCAGCGCCGTGACGCGTTCGGTCGGCCAGTCCGCGGCCCGGCTCAAGGGCGAGAAGCGGTCCGGGTTGCGGGTGCACGCGCGCACCGGGCTGCCGTGTCCGGTCTGCGGCGACACGATCCGCGAGATCTCGTTCGCGGACAAGTCGTTCCAGTACTGCCCGACCTGTCAGACCGGCGGGAAGCCGCTCGCGGACCGGCGGATGTCGCGCCTGTTGAAGTGACCCGCCGCGTTTAGTCCTCTGAATGCGGTCAGCAGAGGGCGGCTTCGACCGCGGGCGCCGGGATCTTCGGCACCACCTGCCCGTCGTGCACGTCCGCGGCGAGGTCGTACACGTTCAGCGCGAGGACCAGCTGTTTCGAGCCGTCCGCGTTGCTCATCGACACGCTGAAGAACCCTGGCCCGGCACCGGTGTTGCCCCAGAACGTCTTCACACCGTCGGCGCATTTCACGTCGAGCGTCTCGATCCCCGCTCCGTAGGCGCCGCCTCGGCCGTTCGGCACCAGCCGCTTGAGTTCGGCCTGCTGCGCGGGTGCCAAGAGCCGTCCTGCCAGCAACGCGCGATGGAACGTCGCGAGGTCGTCGACGGTCGACACCATCGCGCCCGCGGTCCAGTCGTACGACGGGCTGAACACGGTCATGTCCTGCCCCTTCATGTCGTACCCGTGGAGATGCGGGCCTCGCAGGAACGGCGACCACAGCGGGAAATACGTCCGGCCGAGGTCGAGCGGATCGAGGATCCGCCGCTGGATCTCCTCACGGACGTCGTCGCGGGTGATCTTCTCGATCACCTTGCCCAGCAACAGATATCCGGTGTTCGAATATTCCACGCCGCTGCCCGGCGGGAACGACGGCCGGTCGACGAGAGACCGCCGGATCACCTCCGACGGCGTGATGATGTGCGCCCGGTTCCCCTGGACGAGGTACGGGTCGAAGAAATGCGGATCCAGCGGGTCGTGCACGCCGGAGGTGTGGTTCAGCAGCATGCGCAGCGTGATCTTTTCCGGTTCGTAGCCCGGTCCTCGTACGACACCGGGCAGCCGTCGCTCGATCGGATCGTCGAGCGACAGCTTCCGTTCGCCCGCCAGCTGCAGGACGACGGTGGCGACGAACGCCTTGGTGTTGCTGGCGATCCGGAACCGGTGGTGCGGCCCCGCGGCTTCGCGCGTGGCCTGGTTCGCGTACCCGGCGCCGAAGCGCGAGACCGCCTCACCGTTCCGGACCTGGACGACCGCTCCCGGGAAACCCCCTTCGCCGACGAGATCGCCGACGGCCGCGCGCACCGGGTCTTCGGCCGCGGCCGCCACCCCGCTCCCCAGCAGGACCCCCGCCAGCACCCCCGCCGCGAGCTTCCCCGATCCGCGCATTGTGTTCCTCCCCCGGAAGCGATTGCCTGCGCACAGTCTTTCCCGTGCGACGGGGAGTGACCATGGGGACTACGCCCGGGTCTTGGGTAGGGTCGGCCCCACCCTCAGTTGTCACAACTCAACGGAAAGTGGGGAGCAGACCTTGCACCCGGTTGGTCGAGCGCAGAGCATGGACGCCGTGTCCGGGCTCGAGATCGCGCAGATCATCCCTTGGGGTGTGGCGCTGCTGCTCGCGATCCTCGTCGTCGTCCTGCTGATCAAGCTGAGGCGTCCCGCGAGCATCGTGGAGAACGCGGTGCTGCAGGCCGTCCACCGGATGTCGAAGGCGACACCGGATCTCCGCGAGGGCCTCGACGAGCAGGTCGCCGACAAGATCACCAGCCAGCTGCTGGAGATGCTCGACTGCGTCGCCGTCGGCATCACCGACAGCGAAGGCACCTTGCTGTCCTGGGACGGCGAGGCCAACGACCACTACGTCGACCTCGTCGACGCCATCGGCAACGCGATCCGCAAGCACCGCCGCGAGGTCGTCGCGCACGACAAGATGCCGTGCAACCACCGTGGCACCTGCCGGATGCGGACGGCGGTGATCGTGCCGCTGATCGTCGAGGGCGAGACCGAGGCCGCGCTGCTGGTCGTCGGGCGCACCCGCGGGCGGCTGGTGCAGATGGCCGACGCGGTCGCGCAGTTCGTCTGCACCCAGTTCGAGCTGGCGCGCCTGGACGAATCGAAGAACCAGCTGCAGCAGGCGGAGATCAAGGCGTTGCGCGCGCAGATCTCGCCGCACTTCGTCTACAACGCGCTCAACACCATCTCGTCGCTGATCCGGACGGACCCGGAGGAAGCGCGAGAGCTGCTTCAGGACTTCGCGGACTTCACGCGCTACTCGTTCCGTACGTCGGGCATGTTCACTTCGCTCGCCGAGGAACTGCGCAACATCGACCGGTACCTGACCATCGAGAACGCCCGTTTCGGCGGACGGCTCGAAGTGCGGATGAAGATCGCGCCCGAGGTGCTCTCGGTGGTCGTGCCGTTCCTGATCATCCAGCCGCTGGTGGAGAACGCCGTCAAACACGGCCTCGCGTCGAAGCCGTCCGGCGGCTGCGTCACGGTGATCGCCGAGGACTACGGCGCCGAAGCGCTGATCAGCGTCGAGGACGACGGCATCGGCATGGAGCCCGCCAAACTCGCGGACCTCCGCAGCCAGCACCGCACGGGCGCGCACGTCGGCCTCGGCAACATCAACCAGCGGATGCAGCAGGTGTTCGGCCGCGACTACGCGCTCATGGTCGAGACGGCGCCCGGTGCCGGCATGAAGGTGACCCTGCGGGTGCCGAAGTTCATGCCCGGCGTGCGCCCGAACCTGCCGGACTTCTCCGCCGACAGCGCCACCGTCCCGCCGCAGGGCGGCCCGAACGAGGCCAGCGGGGTGAGCGGTTCGCGCAGCGGCGTGCTGCCGTCGTGAACGTCGGTAACCTGGCGGTATGAGCGTTGCGGACAAGCTGACCTCCCGTCTCCCGATGATCGGCGATCGGGGTGAACGCAAGGACGTCGTCGCCGTGGTGAAGCTGCACGGGGTGATCACGCCGACCCCGTCACCGCTGGCCAGGGGGTCGATCAACCTCGCAGCCGTCGAGTCGGCGCTGACCCGCGCGTTCGCGCACGAGCGGCTGAAGGCCGTCGCGCTGCAGATCAACTCCCCGGGTGGCGCGCCGACGCAGTCGGGTCTGGTCGCGGAGCGGATCCGCCAGCTCGCCGACGAGAAGAAGGTGCCGGTCATCGCCTTCGCGGAGGACGTCGCCGCGTCCGGTGGCTACTGGCTGGCCTGCGCGGCCGACGAGATCTACGCGCACCGGACGTCGATGGTCGGCTCGATCGGCGTGATCAGCGGCGGGTTCGGGTTCACCGGTCTGCTGGAGCGGTTCGGCATCGAGCGGCGGCTGCACACCGCGGGCGCGAACAAGTCCCGGCTCGACCCGTTCAGCCCGGAGAAGCCGGAAGACGTCGAGTGGCTGAAGAAGATGCACGGCCAGCTCCACGAGCTGTTCGTCGACTGGGTCACCGAGCGCCGGGGCGACCGGCTTTCCGGCTCCGACGACCTCTTCAACGGCGACGTCTGGCTGGGTGCCCGCGCGGTCGAACTCGGCCTGATCGACGGTGTCGGCAGCCTCCGCCAGGTGATCGGCGAGCGGTACCCGGACGCCGAGATCGCGATCGCCGAACCGAAGAAGCCGCTGCTGGCGCGGCTCGGCATCGGCGCACCGGCCGCGGCGAGCGCGTTGCTGGACGCGGTGCAGTCCAAGGCCGCCTGGAGCCGCTTCGGCCTCTGACCCGCGTGCCATGAACGGTCCGTTCCTTGCAAATTTCGCAAGGAACGGACCGTTCATGGCGTTCGGGGGCGGCGGGGGTTCACCCGAACGGTGGTAGGCGTAAGTGGTTCAGACCAGGTCTCATATCGGACATACCGCTTTGTTGTGAACGGCAACAAACCTCGACAGCGTTGACGAGGAGGTCCGATGTCCGTTAATCGTTCCCGGTGGAAGCTCGCGCTGGCAGGCGCGGCTTTGCTCACCGTCCCCCTGGCCCTGCCGGCGTCCGCCGCCGTCCCGCCGCCTCCGGCCGGCTGGACCACCGTGTTCACCGACGACTTCACCGGCGCCGCGGGTTCGCTCCCGTCGAGCGCGAACTGGATCATCGACACCGGTCACTCCTACCCCGGCGGCCCGGCGAACTGGGGCACCGGCGAGATCCAGAACTACACGGCGAACCCCGCCAACCTGGCCCAGGACGGTTCCGGGAACCTGCGGATCACGCCGTTGCGCGACGGCGCGGGCAACTGGACCTCGGCGCGGATCGAAACGCAGCGCACGAACTTCAAACCGCCCGCGGGCGGCGCGCTGCGGATCGAAGGCCGGATCCAGATGCCGAACGTCAACGGCGCCGCGGCGCTCGGCTACTGGCCCGCGTTCTGGGCGCTGGGTTCGCCGTATCGCGGCAACTACTGGAACTGGCCCGCCGTCGGCGAGTTCGACATCATGGAGAACGTCAACGGGATCAACACCGTCTGGGGCGTGCTGCACTGCGGCGTCAACCCCGGTGGCCCGTGCAACGAGACCACCGGGCTGGTCGGCAGCCGCCCGTGTCCCGGCGCGAGCTGCCAGAGCGCGTTCCATACCTACACCTTCGAATGGGACACGAGCGTCAGCCCCAACGTGTTCCGCTGGCTGGTGGACGGGCAGCAGTTCCATTCGGTCAACCAGAACCAGGTCGACGCCACGACCTGGGCCAACATGACCAACCACGCGGGCTACTTCGTGCTGCTGAACGTCGCGATCGGCGGCGCGTTCCCGAACAACAACTCCGGCACCACGACACCGGGGCCGGGGATCGTGCCGGCACATCCGATGCTCGTCGACTACGTCACCGTCCTGACCCGCGGTGCCGGCACGGGAAGCCCCGGCGGCGGCAGCGCGTACGGCACCATCCAGGCGGAGTCGTACGGCCAGGCGGCCGGGATCGCCAAACAGGCCACTTCGGATTCCGGCGGGGGTCAGAGCATCGGCCCGGCGGGCAATGGTGACTGGGCGTCGTATCCGGGCGTCGACTTCGGGACGCAGACCGGCAGACAGTTCCAGGCGCGCGTCGCGTCCGGAGCGGCGGGCGGCGTGAGCGGTCTCGTCGAAGTCCGGCTCGACAGCCGGTCCAACCCGCCCATCGGCAGCTTCGCCGTCGGGAACACCGGCGGCTGGCAGAGCTGGCGGACCATCCCGGCGAATATCAGCGGTGTCACCGGGAAACACGACGTCCACCTCACCTTCACCAGCGGCCAGCCCGCCGATTTCGTGAGCGTCAACTGGTTCACCTTCACACCGTGAAGGGATAGATGTGGCACGGCGAGGCGGTTCGTGTCACCGGAAAAGATGACGGCACCGGCCACCCCAGGCGCGGGGGTGCCGGTGCCGTCCTTTTCGTTCGACTTTCGTGAAGCGGGCTGGACAAGGAACCCGGCAATGGGCAGGATGCGTCTCACTGTGAGTGCTCACGATGACACCCGGAAGCTCATTGTCCTGGCGGTGGACGATGAGCCCAAAGGGCTAGACGAACTCGTCCACTGTCTCCGGAACAGCCCGCACGTCGCCCTGGTCTACCCGGCGATCGACGCTTCGGAGGCGCTGCGCCTGCTGTCCGCCGACGATCCGAGACTGGCCGATCGCAAGGCCCGCGGCCTGCCGATCGTGGACGCGGTGTTCGCCGACATCGACATGCCCGGGCTGTCCGGGATGGAGATGTCGCGCGTGTTCGCCGCGCTGCGCCCGTCGCCCGCGCTGGTCTTCGTGACGGGGCACGCGGAAGAGGCGGTCAACGCCTTCGACCTCGGCGCGCTCGACTACGTGCTCAAGCCGTACCAGCAGGATCGGCTCGACCGCGCGATCTCCCGCGTGATCGACAAACTCGCCGCCAACGCCGCACCGCAGTTCGGCCCGGAAGGCGGCCTCGGGCAGGTCAAGAACGACGACGAGGTCATCCCCGTCGAACTGGCAGGCACCACGAAGCTCATCCCGCGCTCTTCGGTCCGCTGGGTCGAAGCGCAGGGCGACTACGCCCGGCTGTTCACCAACGACGGCAGCCACCTGGTCCGCATCCCGCTCGCCCAGCTCGAAGAACGCTGGGAGAAGGCGGGTTTCGTCCGCATCCACCGGTCGTTCCTGGTCTCGCTGCCGCTGATCACCGAACTGCGCATGGGCCAGGGCGGGTATCAGGTCGTGATCGGTAACGAGGAGAAGGTGCTGCCGGTGAGCCGCCGCCACACGCGCGCCCTCAAGGACAGGCTGGTCGGCGCCAACCGGTCGTCGTGACCGACGACTACTACCGCCGGGTCAACGGCGTCCGTGAGCCGGATCCGACGCTGGGCAAGCGCAGGAAACCGGCGCAACCCGAGGGCGCCGCCGTCGAACCCGTGCCGGGCGCGCCGTCCGGTCCGAAGCACGAACAGGGCAAACCCGAACATCACGCGAAACCCAAGCGGCAGCGGGTGATCCTCGCCGATCCGCGGCAGGCCACCAGCACCCTGCGGGCCAGGGTCGAACTCGAAGAACAGACCAGCTGGGGCAAGCTCCTGGTCAAGGATCTGGTGAAGATCCAGCTGCGGACGGCGTCCCTGCTGGCGCTGCTGGTGATGGTCACGCTGTGTTCACTTCCGGTGCTCTTCTACCTGATCCCGTCATTCGGACGAGTGGTCGTCGTGGGCATTCCGTTGCCCTGGTTGATCCTCGGCGTGGCGCCTTTCCCGTTCCTGTTCGGGATCGGCCTCTGGTACAACCGGCTCGCCGAACGTCATGAACGCGACTTCGTCGACATGATCGAGAACTGATTGCGGAGCTGCACATGCGAGGATCCTTGGCGTGCAGCTGAATTCGTGGGCGATCGCCGGCATCGTGCTGGTGGCGGTCCTGACCTTCTATCTGGGACACCGCTCCTCGCGGTCGGCCGTCAGCACGCACGATTTCCTCGTCGCCCGCCGCACCGTGCGCTCCCGGCGCAACGCCGCCGCGATCTCCGGTGAGTACCTGTCCGCCGCGTCGTTCATGGGCGTCGCGGGCATCGTGCTCAAGGACGGCGCCGACGCGCTGTGGTTCCCGATCGGTTTCACCGCGGGCTATCTCGCGCTGATGCTGTTCGTCGCCGCGCCGCTGCGGCGATCCGGCGCGTACACGTTGCCGGACTTCGTCGAGATGCGGCTGGGTTCGACGATGCTGCGCCGCGTCTCGACGGCGTTCGTCGTGTTCATCGGGATCCTCTACATGGTCCCGCAGCTGCAGGGCGCCGGGCTGACCCTCACGACCATCTTGCCGGTGCCGGTGTGGGCCGGAGCGCTCCTGGTCACCTTCGTGGTCGGGTTCAACGTGATCGCGGGCGGGATGCGCGCGATCACCGTCGTGCAGGCCTTCCAGTACTGGCTGAAACTGTTCTCCATCGCGGTGCCGGCGTTCATCCTGTGCATCGTCTTCCTCGGCACCGGCGGACCGGGCAGCGCGCGGCCGCTGGGGCAGCCCGCCCCGCCGACGTTCATCGAGAACACCACGGTTTCGGTGCAGGCCGACGTCACGCTGAAGGTCACCTCGGTGACCGTGCTCGAGGCCTACGGTCAGGTGGAAGGCGCGCGCGCCAACGGTTTCGCGGTGTGGGCGCCGGAGGCCGCGCACAAGGTCGCCAAGGGCACGACGCTGAAGTTCACCGCGGGCACCCCGGTGCCGGTGGTCAGCGACGCGCCCGCGTCCAACGGGGACTGGCTCCGGCCCGGTTCGGGCAGTCTCACCGATCTGCTACAGGTCTATTCGCTGATCCTCGCGACGTTCCTCGGCACCATGGGCCTGCCGCACGTGCTGGTCCGCTTCTACACCAACCCCGACGGCAAGGCCGCGCGCCGCACGACGGTGCACGTCCTGCTGCTGCTGGGCCTGTTCTACCTGTTCCCGACGCTGCTCGGCGCGCTGTCGCGGATGTACGTCCCGGAACTGCTGGTGACCGGGAAGACCGACGCCGCCGTCCTGCTGCTGCCGTCCGCGGTCCTCCCAGGACTCTGGGGACAGATCCTGGGCGCGGTGACCGCGGCCGGCGCCTTCGCGGCGTTCCTGTCGAGCTCGTCCGGGCTGCTGGTGAGTGTCGCCGGGGTCGTGTCCACCGACGTCCTGCCCGGCCGCGTCCGCGATTTCCGGGTGGCGACGGCGATCGTGGCGCTGATCCCGTTCGTGCTGGCGGTGTTGCTGCCGTCGGAGGATCTGTCGCTTTCGGTCGGGATGTCGTTCGCGCTGGCCGCGTCGACGTTCAGCCCGCTGCTGCTGCTCGGCGTCTGGTGGCGCAAGCTCAGCTGGCCCGGCGCGCTGGCGGGGATGCTCGTCGGCGGCGGGCTCGTGCTGACCGCGCTGGTGGTCAACATCGTCAGCAAGTACACCGGCGGCTGGGCGCCGTGGTTCTCGAACCAGCCCGCGCTGATCACCGTCCCGGCCGCCTTCCTGACCACCTACGTGGTGAGCCGCGCGACCGGCTACGGGCGGCCGGACGACGTCCACGGCGTGATGCTGCGGCTGCACGCGCCCGACCCGCTCGGGTTCATGCGTGATCGTGCGGTCGCCCGGTTCGGGCAGGCCGAAGAGAAGACCCGGACCACCGGTAAAGGCCGTCACCGGAAGTAAAATCACTCTTTCGAGTCGCGGCCCTCTACGCAGAGTCGTACCGTTCACTCAAATGGATTGCTCCTCTGGCGCCCTATGAGGGGCATGATCGTTCGTGACAACGAAGTCATCGAATGGTCGCGGCAGGCGGGAGGTCCGACGTGAGCGATACCGATCAAGGCCTCGGGTCCGAACCGGAATCCGACTGGGAAAAGGTCCAGGCGAGTCCGGAATTCACCGAGCTGCGACGACGGCTGCGGGTATTCGTTTTCCCGGTGTCGGCCCTGTTCCTCCTCTGGTATCTGCTGTACGTGCTCCTCGCCGACTACGCGACCGAGTTCATGAGCACCAAACTCTTCGGCAACATCACCGTCGGCCTGGTCTTCGGCCTCCTGCAGTTCGTGTCCACCTTCGTGATCACCGGCCTTTACGTCCGGTACGCGAACCGGAAGCTCGATCCGCTCGCGGACAAGATCCGGCACGAGGTCGAAGGGACCGAACGGTGAATACGCTGGCAGCGGGTGTCCAAGGCAGCAGTCCGGCACTCAACATCACCATTTTCGCGGTGTTCGTCGCGATCACGCTGGTGATCGTTTTCCGGGCGAGCCGGAATACGAAGACCGCGTCCGACTACTACGCCGCCGGCCGCGCGTTCACCGGCCCGCAGAACGGGATCGCGATCTCGGGCGACTACCTTTCCGCGGCGTCGTTCCTGGGTATCGCCGGTGCGATCGCGATCAACGGCTACGACGGATTCCTCTACTCGATCGGCTTCCTCGTCGCGTGGCTGGTGGCGTTGCTGCTGGTCGCGGAACTGCTGCGCAACACCGGCAAATTCACCATGGGCGACGTGCTGGCGTTCCGGATGAAGCAGCGCCCGGTCCGCGCGGCCGCCGCGATCTCCACGCTCGCCGTCTCGTTCTTCTACCTGCTCGCGCAGATGGCGGGGGCGGGCGGCCTGGTGAACCTGCTGCTCGGCATCGAGGGGAACCTCGGCCAGGACCTGGTGATCGCCGTCGTCGGCGTGATCATGATCCTGTACGTGCTGATCGGCGGGATGAAGGGCACCACCTGGGTCCAGATCATCAAGGCCGTCCTGCTCATCGCGGGCGCGTTCGCGATGACGCTGTGGGTGCTCGGGAAGTACGGGTTCAACCTCTCCAGCCTGTTCCAGGCCGCCGTCGACAAGGGCGGCCAGACCGGCGAAGCGCTACTCGGCCCGGGCAAGCAGTACGGCAAGACCGGCACGACGAAACTCGACTTCCTGTCGCTCGGCATCGCGCTGGTGCTCGGCACCGCGGGCCTGCCGCACGTGCTCATGCGCTTCTACACGGTGCCGACCGCGAAGGACGCGCGCCGTTCGGTGGTGTGGGCGATCGCGCTGATCGGCATCTTCTACCTGTTCACGCTGGTGCTCGGTTACGGCGCGGGCGCGCTCGTCGGCCCGGACGTGATCGCGAAGGCACCGGGCACGACCAACTCGGCGGCACCGCTGCTGGCACTCGAACTCGGCGGCCCGGTGCTGCTCGGGTTCATCGCGGCGGTGGCGTTCGCGACGATCCTCGCCGTGGTCGCGGGACTGACGATCACCGCGTCGGCGTCGTTCGCGCACGACGTCTACGCCAACGTGATCAAGAAGGGGAAGACCGAGCCAGACAGCGAGGTCCGCGTCGCGCGCATCACCGCGCTGGTGATCGGGGCGGTCGCGATCGTCGGCGGGATCCTCGCGAAGAACCAGAACGTGGCGTTCCTGGTGGCGCTCGCGTTCGCGGTGGCGGCGTCGGCGAACCTGCCGACGATCCTGTACTCGCTGTTCTGGAAGCGGTTCAACACCCAAGGCGCGTTGTGGAGCATCTACGGCGGTCTCGCGGTCTGCGTGCTGCTGATCGTGTTCTCGCCGGCGGTGTCGGGTAAGCCCGTCGACCCGAAGACCGGCAAGAGCGCTTCGATGATCCAGGGTGTCGATTTCCACTGGTTCCCGCTGGACAACCCGGGCATCGTCTCGATCCCGGTCGCGTTCTTCCTCGGCTGGCTCGGCACCGTGCTGTCCAAGGACCACAACCAGAAGAAGTACGCCGAGATGGAGGTCCGCTCGCTCACCGGCGCCGGGGCGGAAAAAGCCGTCAAGCATTGAGTTGTTCTTCACGCGCGCGCAACGGGACGGGATGCGAGGATGGCAGGGTGGTGAGCCCTGCTGACATCCCGACCGTCGCCGTCCGTGATCTGCCGAAGGACGGCGTCGCGCTGCTCGACGTCCGCGAGGACGACGAGTGGGCCGCCGGGCACGCCCCCGGCGCCAAGCACATCCCGATGGGTGAACTGCCCGCGCGTGTCGGCGAACTCGACGACCTGCCCGACGACCAGCCGGTCTACGTGATCTGCCGCAGCGGCGGCCGGTCCGCGCGCGCCGCCGCCTGGCTCAACGCGAGCGGCTGGGACGCGGTCAACGTCGCCGGTGGGATGGGCTCCTGGAAGCAGGAAGGGCGCCCGATGGTCGGCGAGCATCCCGGCGTCGAGCCCGAAGTGCTGTAACCGTGCAGCCAGGCCACTACCCGCCGCGAGCGCCGATGCCGCCGGTGCGCCCCGCGCCGATGCGGCAGCCGGTACGCCATCGCGTCCGCTGGGTCGCTTCGCCGCCGCCCGGCGCGCTGCCGCAGCGTCGCAAACCCGTGGCCGAGCGCTACTCCGGTCCGCCGTCCTATCCGGTCCCGCCGAGGTGGGGTTTCCCGAATCTGGCCTGGCGCCGTCCGACCGCCGTCCCCGGGACGGCGTCCGGCGAGGTCACCGCGGGGGAGCGGCTGCGGGTGATCACGCGCAGCCTCCTGCCGGTGCTGTGGACCTTCGCCGCGCTCGCCGTCATCGCCTCCGCCGCGGAGACCTGGCGCTACGTCCTGCTGGTACAGAGCCGCGACTCCGCGCTGTCGACGTCCGTGGTCTCGGTCTCCGACACCTTCGTGATCACCGCCGGCCTGCTCACGACGATCCTTTCGCTGCTGCCGTCCGGGCTCACCGTGTGGTGGCTGCTCGTGGCCAGGCACGCTGCCGCGGACGTCTCCGGCGAGGTGCCGCCGAGGCGGCAACGGCAGGTGCTGGCGTACGTGCTGGTGCCGGTGGTGAACCTGCTCATGGTGCTGCCGGTCGTCGCCGAACTCGAACACGCCGTCCTGCGCCGGACGCGGGAAACCCGGCCGAAGCCGTCGCGGCTCGTGCTGCTCTGGTGGGGTGTCTGGGCGCTCAACTGGCTGCTGCTCACGCTGGTCATCGTCTGGCGGTTCCGTGACGGCGTCCAGGCGCTGGCCGACGGCGTCGTGCTGGTCGCGCTGACCGATCTGGCCGCGGCCGGGCTGGCGGTGGTGACCGCGCTGCTCGTGAAGCGCATGTCCGGGCTGCTCGCTCCGGTCGAGGAGAAGCGCCTTCGGCTGCTTCGCGTGCTGAAGGTGGATGGGGTTCCGGAGCCGGAGCGGCGCGAACGTCCCGCTTCCTCCGTGCGCTGACGCAACTTTTTCACTAAACGTTGAATGCGGATCTACGCGCTCTGCCGATGAGGGATCAGTCTGTAACATGGCGGTATGAGCGAGCAGCAGAAGTATGACCTGCCGGCCGGAGAGGCCGGCCGGGTCAGGTCTGCTGCGAGCGGTCTGTACAAGTCGCCCTCCGCGAGGGCGAAGAAGGTGAAACAACCTGTGACGGGGCGAGTTTCACCTGGGGTGAAGACGGGGCTCGCCGGGCAGGGGATCCGTCGGCCTGAGCCGGTCTCGGGCGAGCCGTCGAAGCCCTATTCCTTGCCGTCCTTCTTGGGCATGTTCGATCTTCCCGCTGACGCGTCCGAGACCGTGAAGGCCGTGGTACGCGGCCGGGACGTCGCCTGAGCTCACGACGGGAACAAGCGAAGATCGATGGCGCGTCCGATCGTGGTGGACGCTGGTCCGCTCATCGCCATGGCCAGCCGGAAAGATGATCACCACCAGGCGGTGGTCGGGTGGCTCGCGACCGCGGCCACCCGTGATCTGCTGGTGCCGTCGCTCGTCCTGACCGAGGTGTGTCACTACATCGAGAAGTACCTGGGCGGCGAAGCCGAGGCGGCGTTCATCGAAGGACTCATACGCTCGCCCCAGTTCGCGATCTATCACCCCATGGACGACGATTTCCGACGGATGGCCGTGCTGATGCGCCAGTACTCGGATTGGCCGCTCGGCCTGGCGGACGCGGCCGTCGTGGCCACGGCGGAACGGTTGAAGACGGTCGAGGTGGCCACCGTGGATCGCCGGCATTTCGAGCACATCAAGCCGGTTCACGTTTCGCACTTCACGCTCTATCCCGAACCAGTGCGCTGACGCTGCCAACCTCGTGAGTGGCAAGGACGGTTCTAACCGTCCTTGCCACTCACGAGGCTTTTCAGCGCGTGGTCACCCGAAGTGAGCGCAGGCCGCGGATCACGAACTCCGGCCGTCGCTCCGGCGTCTCGGCGAGCTCCAGCCCCGGCAGCTTCGAGGCCAGTGAGGACAGCGCGGCCGCGATCTCCACCCGCGCGAGCGGGGCGCCGACGCAGTAGTGGATGCCCATGCCGAAGCCGAGGTGCGCGTTCGGCGTGCGGCCGATGTCGAGCGTGTCCGGGCGGTCGAAGACCTTCGGGTCCCGCGCGGCGGCGCCGAGGAGCGCGCCGATCTTCTCGCCCTCGGCGACCCGGAACCCGGCGATCTCGACGTCGGTGGTCGCCGTCCGCTCGAAAAGCTGCAACGGCGCGTCGAAACGGATCAGCTCCTCGACGCACGGGTCCAGGAGATCCGGGGAGGCCACCAGCCGCTCCCACTGGTCGCGGTGGGTCAGCAGCGCGTTGACGCCGTTCCCGATGACGTTCACCGTCGCCTCGTGCCCGGCCATCAGGAGCAGGACCGCGGTCGCGACCAGTTCGTCCTCGGTGAGCTCGCTGCGCAGAAGGTCGCTGACGATGTCTTCGCCGGGGGAGTTCGCGCGCTGCTTCGCGACGTCACGCAGGTAGTCGACGAACTCCGCGGCCGCGGCTTCGGCGGCGTCGCGTTTGTCCTCGGCGAGCCCGTACTCGTACATCTTCACGATGTGGTTCGACCACGTGACCATGCTCGGCCCCTTGCCGACCGGGACGCCGAGCAGTTCCGCGATGACCGCGACCGGCAGCGGCTGCGCGAGATGCGCCAGCAGGTCGGCCGAGCCGGTTTCGGCGATCTCGGCGGCGAGCCCGTCCACCATGCCGTCCGCGAGTTCGGCGACCATCGGCCGCAGCCGCTGGACGTGCCCGCGCCCGAACGCGCCCGCGATCACCCGCCGCAGCCGCGTGTGGGCGGGCGGCTCGTTCTCCAGCAGCGAGTTGCGGTGCAGGAGGTTGAACGACGCGAACCGCTCCACCGGCAGCGCGTCCTGCCAGATCCGGCCGAGCCCGCGATGCCGCAGGACGGCGGCCGACGCCGCGTGCGACACCGCCACGGCGATACCGAGGCCGTCGTGCCGGTGGACTTCGCCGCGTTCGCGGAGGTCGGCGAAGGACGGGTACGGATTCGCGAGGAAGGCCGGGTCGGCGAGGTCGAACACCCGCCGACTGTAACCCGCGCCGGGGCGACCGCCCCGGCGCGGCAGGGAGCTACAGATGCAGCCAAAGCCCCAGGTGCAGGTGCAGCCCGTGATGGTGGTGCCCGTGGTGATGGCCGACGCACAGCAGCAGGCAATGTCGCGCCTGGTCGGCTCTGTCGGACTGCGGCGCGGCCGAAGCCGTGCCCACCGCGGGCCCGGCCAGCATCAGCCCGAGTGCCACGGGAAACGCGGCCAACGCGGCCCGGCGCTTCGAGGTGCTCATCTGTGATCCCTTCTCCGCACTACGGCACCGGATGGCGCCGTGATCGAGTATTCGTCGCGGTGAGGGGAAAACGGCAGGCTGATCACCCGCGATTAGATCGTCCGGATGATGACAACCGTTTTCAATCACGTTTCCGTGGTACCCGGATGGCCGCTGAAACCCGCCGATCCGGTCGATCCGGTGGCCTGCCGGGTGTCGTCCGCGCGGTCATCGTCACCAACCCCGGGGGCCTTACGAGGCGTGCGCCTTCCCGCGATAGCGTTTCGAACCGAGCTTTGAGGAGGCTGACGTGGGCAAGAGTTCGCGCAAGAAGGGTCCCAAGACGACCTCGGACCGCAAGCCGAAGGTGCGCGACGTCTTCGTCGGCCAGCCCTTCGAGGGACTCGCGGCGGAGACCGAACTGATCGCGCTGCGCGAGTTCGTCCCGTCGGCGACGGCGGCGCTCACGCTGGGCTCCGGCGAGAAGGTCACCCTCGGCACGGTGCTGCCGATGGCGGCGGCCGCGTTCGTCCGGTCCGACGGCGAGCGCTACATCGGGATGCAGGTGCAGACCCGGTCCTCGGACATCAGCCGCGACCTCGGCCGCGCGCTCCAGTGGGTGCTGGAGGCCAAGGAGGGTGACGTGTTGTCCGTGCCGGACACCACGACGCCGCCCACCGCCGACGAGAAGGCCCGCCTGCAGGACCTGCTCGACACGGACGTCGAGCTCGACGTCACGCTCTACAACGACTTCGCCTGGTGGCTGCCCGAGGACGCCGACGCGAGCGGAGACGTCGCGCTGTCCCTCGAGCGTGCGAACGCGGCGATCATGCCGACCGAACGCCTCGGCGCGGGTGCCTACTGGGTGCTCGCCGGTGAGAAGGCGCACCTGCGCTGGGTCCGCCCCGAGCCGGAGAACCTGCTGCTGCAAGCGCTTGCGCGGCTGTCCGCGGCCGGCGAGCTCGGCCTCGGCGAGGGCTCCCGCTACGCCGGTTCGTTCCGCGCGCACGGGCTGCTCGTCCCGGTGTGGGACCTCGACCCCGAGGCCCACGCCCGCGAGTGGGCCGACGCGAAGGACCAGCTCGGCGTCCGGCTCGAGGCCGCGCTGAAGTCCCTCGACACCGAGCCGCTCAACGCCGCCGAGCGCCGCTCGCGCGACGGCCTCATCGGCCGCCAGCTCACCATCCGCTGATGCGCGTGATCCTCCATATCTGCGCCAAGGACGAGTGGGCCGCGGTGCCCGAAGGCGGCGTCTACACCGCCGCGTCGCTCGATTCCGACGGCTTCATCCACTGCTCGGACCCGGGAACCGCGCATATCCCGGCCAACGCCGTGTTCCCCGGCCGCACCGATCTGGTGCTGCTGGAGATCGATCCGGCGCTCGTCGGCGCGCCCGTCGTCTGGGAGGACGGGGACCCGCCGCATCCGGCCGGTGTCCAGTTCCCCCACGTGTACGGGCCGATACCCCGTAACGCCGTGGTGGCCGTCCACGAATTCCCTGTTCAGGAGGACGGTTCGTTCAGAATTCCCGAGTCCGTGTCGAGACGTTGAGGCAGGCAACGCCTCACCGGGACGAGCGTCTCTCGAACTGGTTCGCGGCAAGAGACAACCTGTGGGGGCGGTCATGCGTTTCGGGAGAGGTGAGCCAGGCAGACCTGGCCAGGTGACCCCGGGAGGAGGCGATACCGTGACCGCTGCCGCGACGGTCATACCGGGGACGGACGTCTGGGGGACAGGCGAGAGCCGGACGAGTGAAGTGTCGGGTGAGCTCACCGACTTCGGCGACTTCGTGCGGGCCAGCCTGCCGGGGCTGGTGAGGTACGGGCACGCCCTCACCGGGAACCCGCACGACGCCGCCGACCTGGTCCAGACCGTGCTGGAGAAGATCGGCTCCCGCTGGTCGTACGTCCAGCACAAGACCGGCGACCCGATGGCCTACATTCGCCGCTCGATGGCCAACGCGCATATCAGCCGCTGGCGCCGCACCAAACGCGAGAGCCTCGTCGCCGACCTGCCGGACGTCCAGCCGTACAGCCCGGCCGATCCGTTCGAGCACGAGCCGCTGTGGCAGGCGTTACGCGCGTTGCCGCCGAGGCAACGTGCGGTGATGGTCCTGCGTTACTACGAAGGGCTCTCCGAAGCGGAGATCGCGGATTCGCTCGGGGTCAGCCAGGGCACCGTCAAAAGCCAGGCGAGCAAGGCGATCGCGTCGCTGCGGACGAAGCTCGCGTTGTTCGAGCCCGAAGACGAAGGGAGGGAAGCGGGATGAACATGTCCGAAGAGGACGTGCAGCAGAAGTTGCGTGACCTGTTCGCTGACGAGCGGTTGGCCGTGGGGTCCACGCTGAATCCCGAGACGATCGTCGCGGGCGCCCGCCGTCGCCGTCGCCGCCGTCAGCTGATGCAGACGACGAGCGGGATGGCCGCCGCGGTGGTCCTGCTGGGCGGTGGGCTCACCGTCTTCACGATCCACGACAAGGACAACGGCGCCGCCTTTCCCGGTGGCGACCAGCTCACCATGGGCGCGGCGTCGTCGAGCGTGGTGCAGCCGGGGCCGGGAAGTTCGGCGCCCGCGGCTTCCGCGCCGGTGGAGCCGCCGAATCAGACGACCTCGCCTCCGCCATCGGCCATCTCCGATGGGCCCGCCAAACCGCCGAAGCGCTCCACCGCCACGCAGCCGCCGACGCAGGGCAAGGTGACCTCGGGCGCGCTGCTGACCGCCGCCGGCTTCGGCAAGCTCCGGCTCGGGATGAGCGAGTCCGAGGCGGAAGCCACCGCCGGTCCGCTGCGGTCGAAAGAGGTACGCGGCGCCTGCACCTACGGCTACGCGGACGGGGCCGTTCCGGTGCCGACGTCGGTGTCGCTGACCGAGGGCGACGGGATCACCGTCATCAACCCGTCGGGCACGGTGCACACCCCGGAGGGGATCGGCGTCGGCTCGACCGAGGCGGACATCCTCGCCGCCTATCCCGGCAGCACCAAGGACGGCAGTTCCTACGTCGCGCCGGTCAGCGCGGTGAGCGCGTACCGGATCTCCGTGTCCGACGACGGAGCGGCCATCGGCATCCTGCTGACCAGCATCAACCAGAGCTGTCAGTTCAGCTGACGAAACGAAGAAAACCCGGGCTTCTCCAAGGGGGAGAGCCCGGGTTTTCCCGTGGTGGGAGCGTTGGTCTAGAGCGCGCCGCCGGCGACCGGGGGCATCCCCGAGTCGGCGCCGCCGTCACCGACGGACTCGCGGTGCAGGTGGTTCTCCACCTCGAACAGGTTGCCGTCGGCACGTTTGACGATGTTGAGCAGCGTGGACATCTGGGAGATCTCCTCGACCTGCTCCTTGAGGAACCACTGCGTGAACTGCTCGCCGATGTAGTCCTCTTCGGCGCGGGCGGCCTTGGCGAGCTGCTGGATGTCGGTCGCGACGTCCTTCTCCTGCTGCAGCGCGAGCTCGATGAGCTCACGGACGTCGGAGAAGGTGTTGCGCACGTCGCCGGTGCCGGGGATCTCCACGTGGTGGTCGGTGTCCAGCATGTACTGGATGAGCGCCATCGCGTGGTTCCGCTCCTCGACGGACTGCTTGTAGAAGTGCTTCGCGAGCTGCGGCAGGTCCTCGGCGTCGAACCAGACCGCCAGCGCGATGTACTGCTGGGAGGCGTTGAACTCGTTGTGGATCTGCGCCTGCAGCAGTTCGTAGAACTTCGAGCGCGGTTGCTTCTTGGTGAGGGCCATGTGTCCGAGAATACGTCATGTCCCTATTCGATTGCCACTTTTCTCTGGTGATGTACCCCCTATTAGGTTATCATTACCGACAATAGGTCCGCCTCAATTAAGTAAGCCTTCCCTAATCAATTGGAATCAATTAGGGAAGGCTTACTTTATTTCTGTTTCAGATGCTTTCGCGCCGGATCGGGCACGACATGCAGCGCGGGCCGCCGCGGCCGGAGCCCAGTTCGGAGCCGGTGATGGCCAGGACCTCGATCCCGGCTTCCACGAGGCGCGCGTTGGTTTCCACATTACGTTCGTACCCGACGACCACGCCGGGCGCGAGGGCGAGGGTGTTGTTCCCGTCGTCCCATTGCTCGCGTTCGGCGGTGACCGGATCGAGGCCGGTGTCGATGACGCGAAGCCGGTCGATTCCCATTGCTTCGGCGGCCGCGGTGAGGAATGGGGCCGGTCCTTCCACCTTCACGGAACCGTCGTCGGTCGGCCGCATGGTGAATGCGGTCAAGGAATCACGGGAAAGCGGATACATGACGACGGCGTCGGCCGCGACCATCGTGCAGACGGTGTCGAGATGCATGGTCGCGCGGGTCTGCTGGATCGGGACGGCGAGCACGGTGTGCGCGATCCCGTCGGCGAACACCGACCGGGCGAGGGATTCCGCGCCCGCCGCGGTCGTCCGCTCGCCGACGCCGATGGCGAGGACGCCCGGCGAGAGCAGCATGACGTCGCCGCCCTCGATCGGCGCCGAATGCGCGCCGTACGCGCGGGCGGCGTGGCGGAACCAGGGGTGGTAGGCGTAGATGAGGTCCAGCACCGCGGTCTCGCGGACGCGCGCGGGCATGGTGAGCGAGGAGACCGCGACCCGGTCGCCGATCCACGCCGACGAGTCACGGGTGAACAGCAGGTTCGGCAGCGGATCGACGGCGAAGTCGTTCGGATGGTTCATCAGCCGGACCAGTGAGGCACCCTCGGCGGCGGGCAGTTCCTCGAAGGTCATACCCGCCATCAGGACCTCGGCCAGCGTCGCCGGTGCCACGCTCGAAAGGTGGGAGCGGAGCGAATCGGCCAGGTCGGGCCCGAGCCGCCGCTCGTCGACGGCCGCGTGCACGCCCGCCGCGTGGGCGCGGGTGTCCGAGAGCGCCGTGCGCAGCGCGTCGGCCAGCAGCAGCACCTCGACACCGCGGCCGCGCAGCACCTCGGCGAACGCGTCGTGCTCCTCCTGCGCGCGGTCCACCCACGGGATGGAATCGAACAGGAGCTGGTCGTTGTTGCGAGGCGTGAGCCTTTTGAGCTCGTTGCCGGGCCTGTGCAGCAGCACCGCACGCAGGGGGCCGACTTCGCTGTCAACTCGGGGTGGAGTCGTCTCGTCAATCACGGCTTCACACTAGCTAGGGAAGCCAGGAAACTCGCCCTTTGAGCAGCGCGTATCCGACGAAGGAAACGAAATCCAGCGCGGTGTGCGCGGCGATCAGCGGCCACAGCCGGTTCGTCTTCTGCCACAGCCTGCCGAACACCAGGCCCATCACGACGTTGCCGACGAAACCGCCGAAGCCCTGATACAGGTGATATGAGCCGCGAAGCACCGAAGACGCGACCAGTGAGGTGTTCTCGCGCCAGCCGAGCTGCCGCAGCCGGGTCAGCAGGTACGCGACGACGAGCACCTCTTCGGCGAACGCGTTCCCGAAGGCCGACAACGTCAGCGTGATCGGACGCCACCATGTTTCGCCCAAAGTGGACGGTTGCACCGACAGGCTGAACCCGAGGCCGTAGGAGAGGAAGTACAGCCCCAGTCCCGGAATCCCGATCACCGCCGCGAGCAGGAGCCCGTGGACGACGTCGCGGCCGGGGCGCCGTTTGTCGAGCCCGATCTCCGCGAGCTTCATCCCGCAGCGCCACAACAGGTACAGCCCGAGCGCGCCCCAGCCGACGAGCTGGCCGGCGCTCAGGAGCTGTTTGAGCAGGTCGACCAGGCTCAGCGTCGCCTGGGGAACGTTCAGCTGGGCCTGTTGCTGCGCCAGCGGCACCGGCTGCAGCAGCGAGTCCACAAGGGACAGGAGGCTGCGCAGCCCGGACAGGCCGAGGGTGATGCCGAAGACGACGACCAGTTCGATGACGATCGCGCGGCGGCGCGCCGGATCTTCCACGAATTCCGGCAGCGCCGGGCGTTCGGGACGCAGCCAGCTCATCGGCCGCACGTTACCGTCGGGGCATGCCCAGGAGTATCGCGACCAACGAAACCGTCGACCGGGCCGCGCTCGTCGACTTCCTGTCCACCCGCCACCGCGCCATCCTGATGACCACCAAGGCCGACGGCGGACCCCAGCTCTCCCCGGTGACCTGCGGAGTCGACGCGGAAGGCCGCTTGGTCATCTCCACGTATCCGAAGCGCGCGAAGGTCGTCAACATCCGACGCGAGCCGAAGGTGTCCGCCTGTGTCCTTTCCGACGAGTGGAACGACCAGTGGGTCCAGCTGAACGGCACCGCCGAGGTGCTCGACCTCCCCGACTCGGTCGAGCCGCTGGTCGACTACTTCCGCGCGATCTCCGGTGAGCATCCCGACTGGGACGAATACCGCGAAGCGATGGTGAAGCAGGGCAAGAGCATCATCCGCGTCACCATCGATTCGTGGGGCCCGATCGCCAAGGGCGGCTTCCCGGCGGAACTTGCCTAACTCCCAGGAAAGTACGGGCAGCCGACCAGGCGGCGGATCTCGCCGCTCAACTGCTGCGGCCCTTCGACCGGGCGCGAGAACGCGAGCCGGACGTCGTGGTCGCCGGAGTCGGCCTCGACGCGCAGCCGCAGCCCGTAGCGATCCAGCCCCAGCGGCCGGATCCAGCCGCCGCGCAGTTCGGCGGGCACGTGTTTGGCGAGCTGCTGGACGACGTCGGCGTGGTCGGTCTCCAGATGCCGCAGCCACGCGGCCTCGTAGTCGTGGAAGGGATCCGGCGGCGCGGCGCTGAACATATGCGGCCGGAGCGAGTGCGTGCCCTCGGCGTCGGCGAGCACCAGCGACGCCGGGGTCAGCCGCAGCAGCGTCAGGCCGTGCCCGACGTCCAGCAGCCGTTCGTCCGGCCGGGTTTCGGCGATGGAGACCGCGCGGGCCCGCGCCGACACCTCGGAGAGCGGCCGGAGCCAGCCCGTGATCCACAACAGCCCGCGGATCGGTTCGCGCAGGTCGACCGGCGCCTGATCGGTCAGTTCGACCATCACCGCGAGCTCGCCGCGCTGTGCCTCGTGCGCGCGTTTCACCAGGTGGTGCTCGTCCGGCAGCAGGATGCTGACGCTGCCGCTCGTGTGCACGTGGTGCAGCTCGGGGATGACACGGCCGCACTGTCCCGGCAGGTCACGCTGCTCGGCGGTCGGCATGAGCGTCGCCGGCCCGTTGCGGGTGGCGATCGTCTTCGCGCGTTCCGCGGGGTTCGGCGCCGGCGGGCGGCGGATGGACGTCGGTGTGGTCACGGCTCACCTCCTAGTTAGGTGAGCCTAACCTGATCTGGCTGCCGAGTGTAAGTAGCGTGGATCACGTCTCACCGCGTACGTATACGTTCACCTGGTGGAAGACCACAGAATCCGGGTGCTCGAACCACCCGAAGGGATTCCGGCGAAGAACATGCCGGTCCTGGCACCCCTTCTCGACCGCAACACCGTGACCATCGGGACGACCGCCCTCGCGACCGGGATGCTCGTGGTGCTGGGCGTCGTGATCGCGGTCTCCGGGGGCTACGGGATCGCCGTGCCCTCGGCCCTCCTTGTCTTCATGACACCGGTTTCGCTCATCTTCGGCTACTCCGCCGTTGCCGGATCGTCGTCGATGCGGAAGCTCACCGGCAAGCCGTTCCGCCTGGTGAACGGCCTGGACGGCGCCCTCGTCGCCGGTTCGCGGGTGAGCGTTCCCCTGGACGGGCGGTGGCTCGTCGTGCGGTTCCCCGCCCCGCTCCGCGCGCAACTGGCGGCCCAGCGACGGCTTTGGGTGCTCGGCCGGTTCGTCGTGCTGCCCGGTGTCGTCGTCCCGCGTCGCGGCGTGTTCCGCGACAAGCCGGTGAAGGGCTCGGTCCCGTTCGCTTTCGAACCGGTATCGCCGGGCCGGATGCTCGCGACGCACCGGCGGCTGCTGTCGGCGTACTACTTCGTCGGCGTGGCGATCCTGCTCGTCGCGAGCGCGTTCGGATTCTGGACGTCGGCGGACTTTCCGCAGCGGGACAGCATCGTGGTCGGGGCCACGCGGGTGCTCGGCTACGGCTGCGCGGCAGGCGCCGTCGGATATGTGATCGTCGCGTCGCTGCTGCTCAGGAAGCTGCCCGAGCCGCGGTGGACCGAACTCGCCGTCGTGTCCGGGCCGGCGTCGGTCAACTTCTTCGGCATGGTCACGGTGAAAGGCCGGACGGTACTGCCCGACGGCCGCGAGGTCACCGTGCAGGCGGGCGGTTCCGATCCGTCGCTGGCCGCGAACATCGCCGCGACCGGACAGCTGTGGGTGCTCGGCGTGCCGTCGGCGGGGAAGGTCGCGAAGGCGGGAGTGCCCGGTCACGCGGTTTTCGGACCGGTCCGATTCGGCCGGTGACGTCAACCGAGGGAGCGCCGCGTCGCCTCCTCGGTCTCCACGACGCCTCGCCGGATCCCTTCCAGCTGCTCGCTCAACTCGCCGATCGTCGTGGTGTCGAGCAGTGAATCGCCGGTGGCGGCCGAGAGTTCGGCCGCCCTGGCGACCAGTCCGTCGAGGCCGAGCGCGCCGGATCGCAGCTGTGCCAGCAGTTTCCGCTGCGCGCTCGACAGCCGCGCGTGGACGTCTTCCTGTGCCTGCACCGATTCGAGCGACTGGTTCAGATCGCCGCGGATGTCGTCGTCGGCGGTCTTCAATTCCTTGCGCAGCCGGGCTTTTTCGGCCGACACCGCGCCGAGATCGACGCGCGCCAGTGCCTTTCCGGTCGCGGACGCGCGGGCGGCCAGCCGCCGGAGGGTGTCGACGGTTTCCCCCACCACCGGTTCCATGGCGGCCACCCGATCCGCGAGCGGACCGGTGTCGAGCGAGGCGGAGATCGACCGGAAGCCGTCCGCCGCGGCGTCCGCGCGCCGCACCCAGCCCGCCTCGGGGGAGCCGGGCTCGACGTCGGGAAGCGGGCGTTCTTCGGGCTCCGGCAACGATTTCGGCCGCGTGGCGGCGGCGACCCCGGCGCGGGCGGCGAGGACGGTCACGCCGACGCCGAGCGCGGCGAGCGTCGGCAGCTGCACCGCCCAGGCGGCCCCCGCCGACGTCGCCGCGAGGAGCAGTCCCCACGGTTCGGCTAGCTCACGGACGAAGCGCATATCCGAGGATCTCAGAAATTCGAGATCACGGCGGTGAAGACCTGGTCGATCGAGTCCGGTTTGGACGAGTCGTACCCGACGCCCTGGGTGGTCTCGGCGATCTCCTTGAGCACGTTCAGATCCGCGTCCGAGCCGTAGGCGATGGTGAACAGCCGCACCGCCTCGCCACCGCCTTCGGTCCGCAACCGCCCGACGAGGTTCGGCAGATCGATCCCGCCCGGATCCTCGTTCCGGCCGTCGGTGAGCACGACGACCGCGTTGATCGCGTTCGGATCCAGCCGCTGCTTCATGAACTCGTAGGCCGCGAGCGACGAGTCGTAGAGGCCCGTCCCGTTCTGCGGGGTCAGCCCGTTCAGCCGCGACGCCAGCTCCTGCCTGCCCGGCTCGCCGCCGACCGGCGACACCGGCCGGAGTTCGGCGTAGTCCTTGTCGCCGTCCAGTTTCGTCGAGAACATCCACAGCCCGACCTTGTCGGCGTCGCTGAACTGCGGCAGCGACGCCACGGCTGCCTGTTTCGCGAGATCCATCTTGTTCTTCCCGGTCCCGCCGACGCCGTCGCCCATCGAACCGGAGACGTCGACGACCAGCAGCACGTTCGCCTTCTTCCGCAGGTCCTTCCACGACTTCAGGACTTCGGTCAGCACCGGCGGGCTCGGCGGGCGGATCAGGTTGAGCTTCGAATCCGGCTCGGCGCCGTTGTCCTTCGTGGTCTGCGAGCCGGGTTTCCCGTCGAACGTGCGGAAGCCGATGTCGCTGAACTTCTGCTGCGCTTCGGCGCCGCGCAGATGCGCGAGGAAGTCCGCCGCGATCTGCTTGTGGATGTCGTCGGCCCAGTTCAGCACGGTGAACGGGTGGTCGGAGTTGAGCGTTCCGTCGCTCGGGTAGATCCCGACGAGCGGCACCTTCGGCGGCGCGTGCTGACCGCGTTTCGCCGGATCGTTCGTGGGATTGCCCTGGTTGTAGCCGACGAGCGAGTTCTCCTCGACCGTCACCGCCGAGATGTAGGACATCGCGGCGCCGCGGTCGTCGGCCTTCTGCAGGTTCGTCAGGAACGTCAGCGTGTTGTCGCCGTAGTGGACGATGGCCTGCTCGACGTTCCGCACGAACGTCCGCGCCTCGGGTTTCGCGAGCGCGTTCGCGGTGAGGTCCGAAGACGTGCCCGTCGCCGCGTAGTAGGCGCCGATGGTGGCGTTCAGGCCGGAGGTCGAGATGTTCGGATTCGTCTTGCCCAGCCGGAACTTCCCCCATTCCGGGTGGCCGTACTTCGCCCAGCCCTGCGGATCCGTCGCGAGCGCGGCGAGATCCTTCCAGCCGATGCCCTTGCCGGGCCAGCCGAGCGCTTCGGCCATCGGTTTCGGCATCGCGACGACCAGCGGCGCGTTCGCGACCGATTCCGGATCGCCCTCGGGCACCAGGGCGGGATGATCGGAGCCGGTGAGGTTCTGGCGCAACAGGTTCACCCAGCCGGACGCGGCGGGCGTCCAGACGTCCGGTCGCGGGCCGTCCACCGCCTCGTTCCAGCCGCGGGACAGCGCCTGCATCGCGGTGCCGGACGACTTCGACTGCACGAGCACGTCGACGCAGCGCCCGGCCACCGTGCGGCCGCTGTAGCCCTTGGCGATCTCGGCGACCACGCCCGCCTTCTCCGGCGACGACGACACCTGCAGCTTGACCGCGTCGCCCGTCGTGCACTTCGCTTCCACGGCCTCCTCGCCGGAGTCGCTCGTGAGCGCGCGCAAACCGATGATCAATCCGATCGCGACCACCGCCGCGGCCACGAACGCCAGGACCTTGCGGCCGCCGCGGGACTGCTGAGGATTCACGACCATGGAGAACCTCCGCCGGTGGGGACACCGATTATCCGGAGGTTTCGCCTTGCCAGGCTTGGCGTTGCCGAACCGTTGCGCCCCTGACGGTACTTATCCCGCCACCGACCGCATTTAGAGCGTGTCTTATGTGGTGAGTTTTCGGAGTTTCTTGTGGCAGGTGAGGGCGGCTCCGAGGGTGAGGAAGGCGAGGAAGTGTTCGGCTTTGCGTTCGTAGCGGAGGGTGAGGCGGCGG
>Ga0307518_10000120_pt1 | contig 55155 bp, 39 predicted proteins | sample 25_EM_MG_FD_203889 | JGI IMG/M metagenome (GOLD analysis project Ga0307518, IMG submission 203889) | Populus trichocarpa ectomycorrhiza microbial communities from riparian zone in the Pacific Northwest, United States - 25_EM | ecosystem: Host-associated > Plants > Roots > Unclassified | place...
CCCTTTTTAATATTGGAACAATCATAATATATCCTCTCGATAGATATACTTGGATTTCCAATACTCCTCATAATAATTAGTCAATTCTATATCCTGGTTATTAGATAACTCTAACGCCTCTAGTACTCCCTTCATATCATTTTTTGTTATACAAACAACAATTAATAACAATGAATCGAATTTGCAATTAAATTAATTAGACAATCTTAATAATATTAGTCAAAGGTTAAAGGCATCTACTTACATATTTAGTTGTATACACTCCTCCAGCTACAATTGATATCACTCTTTGTGCCTTTCCTGAATCCAAAGGAGATACCCTTATTAGTATCTCTTTTATCTTATGATATAACATATCATCATTCTTTATTACACATCTGCTAACTCTCAAGTAAATTAAAAACAATATCACATCATTATCAATTTCATTCTCTAATGTATATCCAATTTGGCCATAAGACTCCTTCTCTTTTCTTTTTAATTATTTTCTTTAATCCTATCATAGTTTAAATTCAACATCCTTCATTACATATGCCATGTGAGTAAAGCACACTAATTTATTCTCTCACATTAACAATTCTATTATGCTAAGCAAAGTTGATAAGATAATCTAATTCTTTTCAAATAACACACATATATACATAACACTTCTTATAATTTTTATGAATATACATAAAAAAATGAGAATTCTCCCCTTTTCTCTCTATATTTAGGTGGCCACTCCTCTCAATTTTTCTCCATGTAATTCTTCTTTAGAACATCAACTTTTACATCCATTACAATCCTTTTTACATCCATTAAAATTCTAACAACTAATTTAACATAACCCCAAATTCCAAATCAAGAACCCTAATGCATTAAATTTTCATCAAAGTATAGAGCTCCTTACCTAAATAAACTAGAATTGCTAACCATAAGAACAATTCCTCAAGTTTTTTTGTCACTTTCCTTGGTTCTCTCACTAAAAGCTTGCTTCCCCTCACTTAATTCAAGTTGTTAAGGTGTTTTGAACTCATAAAATCTCATAAGTTCTATTCTCAACTCCATAATTACCCTTAATTTTCCTATGTCAAGCTAAATAGATGAAGAATATTCATTCCCCTTTTTTCTCCTTTCATGTCCGGCCACATGCACCCATATATATATATATATATAAATATATATATTGGAATAACTTGTGTTAATTCCTACTATGTCCTTTCTTTTATGTCTTTTATGTTTCCCAAATAATATTTTTCAAATCTCAATGCTTGTTTATACTAGATTTAACCCAAGTGATATCAATTTTCATTAAACTTTATCTCACAACTTTTCTTTCCTCATTTATTATTTTCATTTAGATTTTTATTCATGTTTTTGTGTTTTTTGTTTTGTCATTTTTCAAAATTTAATTTTATAAAGTTAACACATAACATCTTATTTCCAATTTCCAAAAGTTATTATCATCCGTTTAGTGTAAATATTCAGTTTCCTGCTTAACATATTGTTTACTTTAAAGTCCTTATGGATTTACCTAAAGGTTTACAAATAAAATTGAATAAAATAAAATAAAATAAGAAAACAAAGATTGGGTAGATGAAGGGTGAAATAAATAAGAAACGCAAAAAACACAAAATACTATTCTAATGAATAGTGCTTTGTGGGTGTGGCTACAATGATTTAGTCACACCCTTTAGTGTTTTGTTAACTAGCTATTTGACCGCTCTCCACCACGGGTTAAATAGTTTTATTTTTTAGCAAAAAATAAATATACAGGCTTTTCCAACACATTGTTTTACCATAAAAAAATTCTCAATTAAAAACCAAAAAGCTTATGCACGCTTCTAATTAAATATATTGAGAATTATTCATGACAATAAATATATAAAAAAAGTTGTTGATGATAAATAAAGACTAAATTGAAAAAATCAAGAGATAAATATATATATTAAGATAACAAGGGTCATGTACCCAATTGTATTTAATAACTTGTTTCTTTGAATAAATTCTTTATTTAATTAAATGATTATTTGTGTCAATAAAAAAAATATAAAAAAGAAGATGTTGTTAACAATAACTAAACTAAACTTGAAAACTAAAGAGATATATGTAGATTAAGATATTTGATCTCGTAATACAGGTTATGTACTTAGTTGTGTTTAATAACTTTGTTTCTTAAAATAATTTTTTATTTATTTAATCGAATGATAATAGAAATATACACACACACATAAAAACGGTTGAATAAAATCAAAGAAAAAAACATAATAAAACACTACACATATTTGAAAAAAAATATTATAACTTTATGTGAAAACCAAGTAAAAAATAAGTGATATTTAACTAAAGATTAAATTGAAAAGGTGAGAGATAGATGTGGTCGTAGACATATGATCTCAAACACATGAGAAATAAACTTGATTGTATTTAATAACATTGTTTCTTGGAACAAGTATTTTATTTAATAAAATGATAATAAAAAACACATAGAAAAGCAATTGAATAAGATTAAAAGGGGAAAAAAAATAAAGTAGGGCTACAAAGAAAGAATGCCTCCTAACATAAAAAAAGATGATAAAACCTTACTCATAAAAGGCTACTAAAACAAAAGGAAAAAAAATGGTCCGAATGCACAGGCTTGGCTTAATTAGGACAACTTGCTTGGGCCTTTCAGCTCAGGCTCGAGTGCTTGGCTAGGTTTTTTTTTGTTTATTAAGGATGCAGAAGATCGTCCGACCTGTCGTCCATCCCTATTTTTTAAAAAAAATAAGCAAGCGATATATCATCTACTTTTCCCTAGATTTTGACCATTATAGTTACTAGAAAATCATGGCTGATAGTTTTTTTTACCTGAAATCCATTTTCAACATATTTTTTACTCCAAACATCCAAAACTCCTTGATAAACTTGTATATGGCCTTAAACAACTTAAAACTCAAAACTTTTCAAGCTTGGATTGCTATCTCAAGCAAAGTTAAGGGCAAACAACACTTAGAGATAAGCTCACTTCATCAAATGGAACCAATTAACACCAAAATCAACCTTTTCATGGCTGAAATCGGTGTCAACTGAGACTTTTTCTTTTTACTACTGAAATTCAGCCACTTTCTTTATTCTCTCTTAAACTAGGAACTCAAAAATAAGAAAAATGAAATTTTGAATCAAAATGGAATTTTCAAAAAAAATATAAGGATTGAAAGCTTATAATTTGAAAAGTAGAAGGATCAAAGTGAACTTTTTGACCAAATTTCAAAACAACCACTTATTTTCACCATTTTTTCACTATGTTCCTCCTTCTTTCAATATTGTACTTGGTCAACAAATTTGAATCAACTATCCTTTAATTTGGCCCATGGAGGATGCAATCACCTAGATAAAACATTTGATAATCAAAATGAAAAAAATAGGAAAATTTTAAAAGTGAATCCACAGTGAAGTGTGAGGGATCCATAATGCAATCCTTCACAATAATTTAGCCATCTTTTAGAGTATTGTTAATAATTAATATCCCCAAGGGGCCATAAACCTCCACAAGGAGAAAAACAAAATTGAAAATCTAATTTAGCGAGAACCTATGAACATTTCTTATTACTAAACATTTTGCGAGCTTTGCATGTGGTCCTCAACTTTGTATAAAAGATTGGCCAACCATTATTTTACTACATAATATAATACAAAAACCTAAAAGAGCTCAGGGACCCACTGTGCACACACTCACATTCACTATGGATTTGCATAATGAAATTATTATTTTACCCTTGGAGGGAAAACTCACTGAGCTTGGACTTAGGGGTAGAAATATCTTTTTCATGGGACCCATTAGTCATTACAGGAAATGAGAGGGTTAATTGATATTTTTTTCATTTTTTATACATAGTGTAATTACTAAATTACCTTTAAAAGAAAAAAAAATAATTTTCTTAGGTTAAGAGCTTTTCAAGTTTTTCAATTGTTTTATACAGTATAATTACTTAAATGCTCCTAAAAATAATATTTCTTAGCTTTGGATGCAAGGGCACTTTACTTATTTTGTTATGGTTTTCTTGTTATTCTCATGTGGGGTTAAGGGTAATTGAATCTTTTAATATATATAAAATATTATTTAAATTAAAAAATGGGCGTCTCTCAGGCCCTTCAGGTGGCACACGTTGTATTAAAACAACTCCAAACGCCCTTTTTCAGGATGGCGTTCGATGCGCCTTATCGCCTCATAGTGGTGAGGCTTGTGGTGTCAGAAAACCGACGATTGAGCTCTGACCACATGTTTTTTCTTTCCTCCCTCCCTTTTTCTTCTCTTCTTTTTTAGAAAAACATGTTGGCCATTACAAAAAAACAAATAAGTCTAGTTATTTGTTTCTTGAGTCAAATTAGATCTTCATTCTTTTGATTGCAATGTATTTGGTCTTAAATCATATATTAAGTTTTTTTTTCAATTTTATTCTTTGACATTTGATTTTTATATCAGATTTTATCCCCATGCTTTTAATTGCAATGTATTCAGTCCTGAATCTTTTATTGAAATATTTTTTTTTCAATTTCATTCATTGACATTTGATTTTTATATCAAATTTGGTCTTCATTCTTTTGATTATTATTTTTATTTTTTCAATTTCATTCATTGACATTTTTTTTGCAATCTTTATTCTTTTATTAATTGAAATTGTTTTTCATTTTCATCCCTTATGATTTGATTTGATTTTCTTTTTATGTCCAATTTGGTTCTCATTCTTTTCAAATTTATATTTTTTTCTTTTTTATCCCTTTTTTATTTTATTTTTCAAGTGTATCCTTAATTATTTTGGTTAGTTTAGAATTTTACAAAGTTATTTTTTTAGGTTTGCCTTTATATCATGTCTAGCCTTATGATTCATGTCATAGGTTCTGAAGGTTGGACCAAGTTGGCTTTGATCTTTTTTTTTTTAAATTTCATTCATCATCATCAGATTCGTTGGAAATTGATATTCTTTGTTTTTTTTTTAATTTTTTTTTCTCTATAGAGTTATCTTGATATCATGTCTTGGATTCTCAAGTTATGGATTCAACATGTTCTCTAGGTTAGACTTTAGCATTTTATTTTCATTGTTTTTTAATTTCACCCTTCTATATTAGATTTGTTGGATAATTGAACTTTATTATTTTATTCAATCTACTTTGGTTTGATTTTCGCTCAAGTTGGATGATAAAAAGTTATCATGTTCGGTTCTTTTGGAGGATGTATATTTAAGAACTCACCTATATGATAGCTTAGACAAACTCAAGTCAATTTTTTTTTTGCTTTTTAAAATTGTTTTCTTTTCAATTTTATCATTCATCATTTCATTTGTTGGGAATTGAGATTCATATTGTTTTTCATTTTTTCTATCTATGCAATTATCTCATTCTCATTTAATTTTTATTTTGTTAACAAATAAAATTATTGAAATGTTTTAGGAATGTTGTAAAGATATATTTTCATAATATTGACAAGCGTTTCTCTTTTGAATTAAATCGTTGTTATTTTTTTCTCATTTTATTTGTTGTTAATATCTTATTTTCTAATCATATTATTAAATTAACTAAGTTTATTAAACTTATTTGAGTCAATGACCAAAATCTTAGATTTTTTTTCTTGTTTGGAAATGTTTGCATAATCTTTATATCTTTTTTATGATGAAAAAAATAGGTAGACCCAAGACGTAGCGCGAACCACCTATCTAGTATAAACTAAAAGGAAAAGGGGTAAGAACAATGTCATTTAGGGGTATTTGGATTTTTTTTATTATTCTTTGAACAGTAAAAATGCAAAAATACCTTTGGGATAAAAAAATAAGCTTAGCATATAGAGGAATTTTTGTATTTTTTAACTTCAAATGCACAGTTAAGTTACTGGAATGCTCTTGAGGTAAAAAAAAAAGCTTTGGTCAAGGGTCATTTTTGTCATTTTAACCTTGGTTTTTTTTATTGTTAAATGGGGTTAGGGGCAAGTTTGAACTTTAATGTTTTAATAAATATTTTAAAAAAGATTGACGAGTGCATTGCATGCGTTAGCCTGTGAAGGATTGTCATGGTTTCGAGCAGAGCATGCAACGTCTCCTAGAGGCCAAACAGAGGCTTCCAGGGTGGTGTTCAAATCTTATCATCGGCCCCTCCGTGTTTGGCCAGCGCGTGTCCTTGACGGACCTTCGGTTTAGCACTGTGAGCCTTTTTTTTTCTTCTTCTCTTTTCCCTCCTCGGTTTTTTTGCGTAGCCTTCCAGATTTTCAGAGCTGCCCCTCAATTTGTTTTGCCTTTGGATTTGATCATTGCTCTTTTGGTTTCTATTCTTTGCTCTTGACCTTTCTTTAAAGTCTTGACATTTTTTTCTTCAATTTTATCCTTCAATCCCAATTTGTCATGTGTTGTTTTTACATCTTTATTCCTCATTCTTTTGATTTCTGATTTTTCTTAACCTTTTTGTGCAATTTCTATTGGTTTTCAATTTCATCTCTCAATCCATATTTATGATGTATTTTTTTTCTTCAATTTGATCCTTATTTTTTTGATTTTTTTTGTTTTTTTGTTAAAGTTTTTTTCCTTTTCGATTTCACCCTTCAATCAAAATCTTTTTGTTGGCCTCTAATTTATTTTTTATTATGATTTTTATTCTAATTCTTCTAATTGATGTTTTCTTTCGGGACCCTTTTATATAATTCATTTTTGTTTCCCAATTTCATTATTTAAAGTTTGATTTGTTAGGGATTGTGTTTTATGGTTTTTTCATGTATGGTGCTTTTCAGGATCATGAGTTAGAAAAGCTAACGCTGGTTGATATTTTTTTTCTTGCAGCTTATTTTCTTTTTTTGATTTTATCTTTCGACATTATTTTTTTTATAAAAAAATTAGCTTTGTGGTTTTTTTCAATTTCTTTTCTGTCAGGTTATCTTCATTTTATGGCATTGACCACAGGTTTTGCGAGTTAATCCAAGGTGACTTGCCCCTTATTGCCTAGTTTATTTATCTATCATGTTACCTTGGGTTGACCCGGTGTTTTTTTGTCCAATTTTACCTCCAAAGGTTTTTTTTTTTAAAAGTTACACTGCCATTTAAAAAAAATGTTTTTTTTTTAAGTGAGGTTTATCAAGTGTGTGTTAGATGTAAGTTTTTTTTAAATATATTTTTTTAAAAAATATATTAAAATGAATATTTTAAGATTATTTTTTATTTTTTATATCAATACATTAAAATTATAAAAAAAAACATTCATATGAAAGCTTTTGATAAAATATATGTAATTTTGAAACACAATGACAGAAAAGAGAAGAACCGTTGGTGGGCCACACTTTTTTTTAATTTATTTATTAATAAATAAAGTGATATGGGAAATTGAGTATTATTATTATTATTTGTTTGGCTGATGAGATATGAACTAAAATTCGAAAACCCATGCAAGGAAATCAAATCCAAGACCAAGTGGTGGCCATAAACATAGGGAGACAGTCAGACATCTAAATTTAGCTCTCGAAGGTCAAACTCTCTCTCTAAACCCATCACAATAAACACACGGTTTTGACTCTTAAATACCCTTAATTACTTTCTTAAACTTATTCATTATTTTTCACAATAAATAAATAAATAAATAAATAAATCTCACGTTCCAACCAATCAACAAAAGAGAAAAAGGAAATAAGGACAAAAACACAGGCACAGAACAAACCCCGTTTTCTCTCTCCTTTCTCCTTCTCTTTGTTTCATTTTCTCCGTCTCTTTCTTGATCCATGCCAGAAGGAGAAAATAATAATATTAATAATAATAATAATAATAAAAAGAGAACCATTAAAGATATATCGATTAACCATTGAATTCTTGAATCTTTCTTGCTTGGATGCTTAGATATAGAAGCCCATTTTATCATTATCGTTGTTGTTAAATCTCCAATGCGGTCTTTGAGAAGACCACAAAAAAGGGAAGGGCAAAGAGGCAAATATCATAACAGGAAAACCCAGAAAGGAAATCTTATCTGTGAAGAGGAAAGTATTAAAGATAGCTGTGGATCTGATGGTGGGTGGGGTATTACTGGGAGGGAAGGAGGTAGAATTTGTTGCTTTTGTGTTTGCCGCAGCTAGGTTTGTAGTGGTGGGGCTGCATAGGAAAGGAATATGCAGCTTCACATCTCTCCTAGCATGAGAAGCATCACTATATCTTCGAGCGGCAACAATGGATTTATTGACTCAATGAAGATCAAAGTCGCAGCTCGCCATATCTCTTATCGAACCCTTTTTCATACTATACTCATTCTTGCTTTCTTGTTACCTTTTGTATTCATTCTTACTGCTCTGGTTACGCTTGAAGGAGTCAATAAGTGCTCCTCATTTGGTGAGTTTGGTTGGTTATTTTTTTTTATTTTTTTAATTTCTTTTCAAGGTTTTCTGACGTGTTTAAATATTTAGTTTTGTGGTTATTTTGATTGTGATTGTTGCTTGACGAGGTGGATGGATCATTATTCGATTTGGGTTGGGATTGCTTTCTAATTTCATGATTTTCTCATTTTCTGTAAGTATGCATTTGGTTGTGGTTGTTCTGGTGTGTTCCTGATTTGATCTGGGGTAAGGTTGTTTTTCACATGTAATGCATTTATGTCTTTTTGTGTCATCCGGTGCATATATATACATGAATGTGCCTCATGTCTGGTATGAGCATTTGATGATTGATAATTTCAATTTGTTTACATCTTTTTTCTGCAATCCTAATACCGCGTACTTTCAAATGTAAAGAAATTGAAATTATCAATCATCAAATGTTCGTACCATACGTAAGGCACACTCGTATGTATAATTGTATTCATTTGATTATGATTTTCGCATTTGTAATTGAGATTGAGGATGATGGATCTTGTTCTGATTCAGTAGCATGTTATATTTGTTGCCACAGTAACTTCTTAAGCTGATTATATTTCATTCGATTAACTTAGCTTTGGACTTCTTGATCAAGCATGGTTAATTCCTGGATTCTTCCATTTTCATTCGTTTTTCACCCATGTTTGCACATTTGTTTTAACCAATTAGGCTTTGCACTTGTAAATTGATAGGGGATAGGTTTCAAATTCATTAATTTATGAATTCTGGGAGATTATATTTGATTACTATTTATGATAAATATGAGCTAAATGAAGATTTGATGGACTTTTGCACGTGAATTTTGATTATTATTGCAGATTACAATCTGGATGAAGAATGAGTTTTAGTCCATGCATGCCAATATCATATAAAATAGAATTTGATTACTTGGTAGATTCAAAACTAGATTAATAGCAATTTGCTGATACTTTAAACAGATAAAGACTTCTTAATCACAATTTGTGGTGGATCAAAAAACAAAAAATCACAATTTTTTTATTTATTTATTTTGTTCTCCTGGCTATTTCATTTTCTTTTTAATCCCCCTTATACTGTGAATTTTGTTCACCAGTGTTTCTAATTCAAATTATTTAAATGTTACAGAGCAGTCTGGATCTGCTTGTAGCATGTCTACACTCTATTATGTCCTGGGATCTGGATCTAGGATTTCCTTCCATGATGATGTTTCTGTGTTTGTGCTGCATACTGGATTCTTGTTCTTACTTTGCTTTTTTTCTACAGATTGTTTAGGTAGGCGGTTAGGACCAAGGCTTCTTGGAAGAGTAGATGATTCAGGGGTAAGTAAGCTTTTTCCTTCATCCTTCACAGTTTCAGATTAAGTATATTACCTGCTCTCCTACTTTTGGATAATTTTGTTAATGGTTATTACAAATTGAATACTTATGCTTGTGGTGATGATGCAACAGAGGCTTGTTAAAGACTTTTACAAGATACTCAATCAAGTAAAAAATGAGGAAATCCCAGATGGTGTAAAGCTTCCGGCTTCTTTTAATCACCTTGTTTCTGAAATGAAGAACAATCAGTATGATGCAAGGACATTTGCGTTCATGTTGAGGGCTATGGTATGTGTCAAGTTATTCAAACATGGACATGATTACTTTCAGATTTGGTTCATTTCCTTATTCTTAATTTCTTGGAGGAGAGCAGGGTTGACTAATATGTATTAGTTTCATGGCTCTGGACTTGTTTCTGCTCCTTTAATCTTGTTCTAAACTAGTTATATCCCTGAATGAGGGCTGTTAGACAGGAATTAGATTTTAACTTTCTTGGTTCTTGTTCTTGTTTTCTGTTAAATGGTAATCTTAACATTTGGAAATTTTTGAAGTGGAGAAATATATGATATTTGGGTGACGCCTCTAATAGTAATTGTTTCTATTTTTGGTTCACCAGCGAAAGAAAGAAAGAAAAGGGATTCTAAAGCGAGGGGAATGGGTAATAGATGATACTTGAAATTTTGCCCTTGTGTATTCTATCAAGTAATGATTTGCCAGAAGTGTTCTCTGCATGCTATGAACTATTGCTATTAAATTATTGCATGCTAAAATTTTATAGACAACTAAAGAGAAGATTTAAGAGAATTAGAACTATTGCTATTCAATTATTGCGTGCTAGAAAATGATTTGTCAGTTTCATTCATCAATACTTTGTTAGAACTAAAATGCCAATTCAATCTATGCTCAAATAAATTATCTGACCCAATCTCCCAATCATTGAAGATTATTCTAAACCTAAAAAATTACATTGGATGATGGACTTCAAGTTGTTATATGTTTATGCTGTACCGTCTGATCTCTTCATTTATATAGATCACTAACTCGAGCTTCAAACTTATCCTTTTTGCTTATCTAATTGACTATTTTCTTTGACCTTGTAATAAATGAGGTGGCCATAATTTTGAGACCTTTCATGCCATGTCTGACACTTCTTTTATATCAACTATACTTGTTGCTTATTTTATAACTGACTTTCTCTTGGTGAGCATCTGATTTTGAGTTTTGATTTATTGCTTGCTTGGCATGCTGGTAAGGTTGTCACAGGATGTGTCCACAGGACCTCTTTACATTTCTATTCTCTAGGTCGTACTATTGTAATAATTCTAGCATGTTTGGGATGCTATAATTATTTTTGGTCTTTCAGAGGCAAAAGATGGGGCAGTTTTCACATAGTTTGGTAGTAAATTGGCTAATGTCATGAATCGCGGTGTTGTACAATTTGCTGACTGTGAAGATACCACCAATTGTTTCTTAATGATGTGCTCTAATAATCAGTTTGCAGCCTCCTTTTCTGGTCATGGCCCCTTTCCCAGAGGAAACTCCTTACCTCATGTTCTTTCTCTGCTATTCTTGTGTTAAGTTATTTCTTGGGAAAACATGCTATTGATATGACTCTTTCATTATTCAAAAATAAATTGAATTATTGTACTCAACTATGATGGAGCTGGAATGCTGCAGTCATGGGACTACTACTGTTGTATGTTAAGTTTAGATCTTTTAACTGCAACATGTTCATGATACTTTGTCTCATTGAAGTGGATGTAAAATTTGTATATACTTTCTTTTGTTATGTCATGATCGATCCATCAACTTCATTTTCATTTAGTCTCTTTTCTTATTATCCTATGTCAACATTTATGCATAAATGCATGTTAGAGAGTGCAGTTACCCATGCTCCTCCAAGAGAAAATAAGAAACAAAAATCTGATGGAATGTTAAGAAAATATTTTTAACTGATGTCATTCTTTTATTATCTTTCACAGATGGAAAAGTTGGAAAGAGAAATTAGGGAATCTAAATTTGCAGAGCTGATGAACAAACACTTTGCTGCAAGTTCCATCCCCAAAAGCATCCACTGTCTCTCTCTACGTCTGACTGATGAATATTCTTCTAATGCTCATGCACGTACACAGTTGCCTTCTCCAGAGTTCCTTCCTTTGCTCTCTGACAACTCGTATCACCACTTTGTCCTCTCAACTGATAACATTTTGGCTGCCTCAGTTGTTGTCACTTCTACTGTCCAGTCATCTCTAAAGCCTGACAGGATAGTTTTTCACATCATCACTGACAAGAAAACCTATGCGGGTATGCATTCATGGTTTGCACTAAATCCAGCCTCCCCTGCTATTGTTGAAGTGAAGGGTGTTCACCAGTTTGACTGGTTAACAAGAGAGAATGTTCCAGTGCTTGAAGCTGTGGAGAATCATAATGGTATCAGGGATTATTACCATGGGAATCATATTGCAGGGGCAAATCTTAGTGATACAACACCTCGGAGATTTGCTTCTAAATTGCAGGCTAGAAGTCCGAAGTATATATCGTTACTTAACCATCTTCGGATATACATACCCGAGGTAATCTCATATGAAGTTTATCTTTTCTGTTGTCCTACTAGGAGACTAATGAATTATGATGTGTATGGTTTATTATAAAAGAACTAGGGAACTGAAGATGTTAAAGGATAAAAAAAAGCAAGCAAGCGAAAAAACTCTAATTCATGAGGCATTGTTGTTGGGGGATTAATTCATCTTCTCAGAGGTAGAAACTCACCTGATCTCACTGGAAATTATAGTACTTCACCAGCCAAACAAAGTCAGGATTTAACTTTAGTAGATTTACAAGTATCTGGGATTGTTGATAACATTCATTGATTTGTATTGGGAGAGACCTATGAATTACTGAAGTTTCCAAAATTTTTAACATATTGAAATATGAATTAAGTGTGATACTTACAAATTGAACAAGCAAGATGCATATGAATAACAAATGATGTGTTACAGGAAGTTAGGCAATTTTTTCAGAAAAAAGAAAAAAGAAATAGCAGTTTGATGATCCAATGCATGTGGAATGGTAACAAAAATTTCTTCATTGTTTTTGTTGCTAACTTTAGCATTAATTTTTCCCTCCTATGAACTAGTGTATCATAGTCCAACCTTTGAGTTTGGCCAAAGTTCTTGTATTTTTGTTTTCTTCATCTGTTGCCCCAAAATCTTCTTGCTGATTGGTTTTGTTGAACAGCTCTTTCCAAACCTCGACAAGGTGGTGTTTTTAGATGATGATGTTGTAATTCAGCATGATTTGTCTCCACTTTGGGAAATTGACCTTCAGGGAAAGGTCAATGGAGCCGTAGAAACTTGTAAAGGTGAAGATGAGTGGGTAATGTCCAAGCATCTCAAGAACTACTTCAATTTTTCACATCCCCTTATAGCAAAGAATTTGGACCCTGATGAATGTGCTTGGGCTTATGGAATGAATATATTTGATCTCCATGCATGGAGGAACACGAATATAAGAGAAACCTACCATTCCTGGATGAAAGAGGTAAGCCCTACACTATTTAGTTTCTTGCTTATCCTAAAAATTTTGTTGTTCCTTCTTCTGGCCTCCACCTTTTCTTGGTCTAATAAAATAACAGGATAGTGTTACTGTCTCTAAAATTTTCACTTACACGTTCATGTTGTTGTATTTGCCATCTTATGTGGTAAGTAACTCTTTGAACATGCTAAAACATAACCTTGATTCTCAAAAAAATAAAAATAATAAATAAAATAAAAATAAAAATAAAAATAAAAATAATAAATAATAAATAAACTCCTATCTGAAGAATCACTACACTAAACAAGCATTGCTAGCTCCAGCATTACTCTTTTAAAAAAAAAAAAAAAATCCTATATGAGTAGCACTGTGTCAGTAAACAACCTTCATCATCATCTTTTTTCATTTATGAAGTACGATTTTTGCTTGGGCGCGGGCTTCTGATTGTGTGTGCTTACAAGGACTGGGTACACAAGAAGTGATATTGTTGGTTCTATACACTCTTAATTAATTTGCAAGCACATCACTTGGTTGTGTCTCCCTCAAACTTTTCCCGTATGTTCTAGTTGATAGTTTCATATTTGTTGATTGCCAGAATATTAATCAAACATTCAACTTCACCATGGATCTAAATTTTGATCAGTATCAAACACAGCAAATACTGATATTTTGTACAGGTTATTCCTGTATGCACCAGATGTTGGTGAGGTTGCTTGCGCTTATAATGACTTGTATATAACTGTTGGCAAATAAGGGATGCCTTGCCACCATTTTTCTCAGATTCTGGGTTATTTTGTGCAGAACCTGAAGTCAAACCTGACGATGTGGAAACTTGGAACCCTACCACCGTCTTTGATTGCCTTTAAAGGTCATGTTCATCCAATTGATCCATTCTGGCATATGCTTGGACTGGGATATCAGAATAATACAAATATCGAGAGTGTAAAGAAGGCTGCAGTTATTCACTACAATGGTCAGTCTAAACCTTGGCTGGAAATTGGCTTTGAGCATCTACGACCATTTTGGACCAAGTATGTGAATTACTCTAATGATTTTATAAGGAACTGCCACATCCTGGATTCAGTTTGATTAACCATAGGGGCTAGAGCTATTATTGGAATGGAAAAAACAAGTGATTCCAGGTGCCATGTAAGTTTTTTCATGATTGAGAATTTTCTCAAGGTCTACTTGAGAAGGCAAGTAGAAATTCATACAGAAGGGGGCAGAGTTTCAGGTCTGAATTCACTGTCATACCTCGTACCTTTGCAGAAAATGGCTGCATCACCAGCACGGGCATGGGATTCTTTCTTTCAATCTTTAACATAGCAACCCATCATTTTTTTTCTTGGTTGAAAAATGGATACTATCAGTGGGCTTCCTGCAGAGAGTCTATCAAGCCTGATTTCCTGGAACATATATTAGAATAAAGCAAGATACACATGTTAGAAAGTGCATATGCCAATGCATCATACTGCTTGGTACAGGGAAGAGGAAGGCTAGGACAGGCCTCTAGTGAGGGCTCCAGTATTGGTCTAGAAATGTTTCTTCCCTTCGTTTTTTTTCATCCTCTTGTTATTTTTGCTAGCACCTCCCCCTTTTTTTTCCTCGTTAATTTGATATCATCAAGGTGAGACTTAGTAGTAGGTAATGGAGATTGCTTTGTTACAGGACCTATTGAATTGGGGAACCTTTTAGGTTATATATCAGTATTTGTTATGTACGATTCATGAGAAACATTAAAATGCGCAGAAAATTCTTTTTTTTTTTTGACCCTTTTTTCTTTCTTTCTCTCCAGAATTCTGTGTGCTTTGGTGACCATGTCCAGTTTCAAAGTCTTGCTCCTTGCATCCTTTCACTGTTTGTGACGTGTTATGTTAACCATGATGCTAATGTGTTTTCTCTTTTGTTGGGAAGAAATCAAGATGCTGATGTTTGGTTCCGCAAAACCTAATCCCAGATGTCATGATACTCTTAACTAACCATCCAACCTGCCAAATCATGTGGACAGGTCCATGATCAATTATGAATTATATTCTTGTGCAGAATGATTAATTTATGAGGCAGTCCATGTTTTGCATGCAGTTTCTGTCTCCTTTCCTCGCCGAGACATTGACAATACCCTTGAGAAAGATATGGTCACATAGAGACAGAAATATAATATACAATATCTTTGGCAAACAAGAGAGATTCTTGTTGTTCGTGGGATTCCATGATGACAAGGAATCCATTTACTTGTACGATTACTTTCTTTAAGCATCCGAAAACCGAATTTTGTAGTTCTGATCTTCCTTATGCCTAACGCGTCCCAATTATCTTGAATGACTCTTGGGATTTTGCTTTTCGATCATTTGTTTGAATCATTAAGCTATTAGTTGATTCTTCCCAAGTTTTAAAGGGAAGAATCCGAAAGGTTCGTTGACATCACAGATGCCTACTCAATACAAAAAGAAGATGAATGCACACAATATAAAATGGGTTTCATCAGTTATCATCATCGAAAGAAGAAATGGAATTGTATTTGATGTTTCCATGGCTGCCTGCCTCCTTGACAGGGTCCTCGCAGACCCTTCCACGCATTGGCTGCCTTCATTTTTGACCATTGTAATAATACCGTGAATGTATCTGCTTGGCATCGACATCCCCCCAATTTTCTGGCTACATGCCTTAGGCGGTGCATAACATTTATAAACCTCCTCCTTTTCTTTTCTTTTTTTCCCTTTAATTTCAGGTTGGAGGCATGATAAATGGATACATCTATCTCCACATCTCCTTAAGATAAGTCATAAGTCTGCCACTAACCTGCCTGCCCGCCCATGCAAGCTTTAGCAGACAATAATGATTTAGTTTTAGTGCTCTGCATCAAATTTGACAACGTCCTCCAGAAGCTGCAGTTTTTTTTCTTTTTTCTTTAAAAAATTGTGCATGTGCAAAGAAGAATGGATGAAGTCTGGTGCTGTTTCCATCAAATTCTTTTTTGTTTATTTCTTTCATACTGACTGATAGAAGAGATCAAAATAAATACAAAGGTAAAAAATATTGTTACGTTTTAGTTTTTTATTTTTTAGTTTGAAAAATATGCAGAGTGATTAGTGAATCTTGATCATGATTGAATGGCTATGATGATGGTGCATAGACAAACATAAATCTGTGTATAAGTGTGACACACAATCATAAAAGAGGAATATATGGTTTCTTATTATTATTTCTTTCTTCTTTTTCTTTTTTAAAAAAAAAGAAGAAAAAAAAAGCACATCGTGTGAAATTGTAAACCTGGGAAACAAAAGGGCTAAAAGTCTTCTCCATTTCCCTTAGTCATAGGAGAAGGCAAGGATGGAAGCACTGACCATAGATTTAGAAGACTTTGAAAACTTCGAAACAGCCTCCTTTCAGGGGATTTATTTGATCCCTATTCACTATTGATACACTCATATCAGTTTTTTCTTTTTCTTCTTCTCTTTTTTATTCATGTTTGGATTTTCTTTAGCTAAAAAGAGATTGGCCCAGATCAATTTTAGAGAAAAGTAAGCCAACCCATCAAGGATTTTCCCTTTTGTTGAATGTTTGTTTTGCTTTTTTGATGACCCAGTTGAGGATTTGGGTTGACTCTAGTGTTTATGGGAGCATCCTCTTGGTGGGTTTTTCTTTTTATGTTGTTATGTCCATGCAAGTTATCCTTATTCTTTGAGTGTTTCCTTTGATTCTGAGGATTTGTTTGAGGAAGAACTACTTGAAGTTTTTTAGGTGGTTGTGATTTGTAGAAGATTTGTTGTTAGAAATCTTGGTATGCTTATTTGTACGTGTGTTTGTGATTTCTTTCTATTTGTGTGGCCTCCTGCATCATTTTGTTGCATGATAGCGTGGTTAGCTTTGCTTCTAATTTTGGATAGATTCACCTGGCTATATTTGATTGCTGGAAATCCCAGTTCAAAACTATTTCCTTAACAGTGTTTCTTTTTTGCATTACTCACCTGTTCTGCATAACATATTCATGTGCTCTCTGTTTCTTTTTTCTTTTTTTGATTTCGTTTTTATTTGGCAGAGTATCCAATTCAGGATCTTGGTGAAATATTTGTCTCTGTGAGGATCCAAATCAAGAAATTTAGTGGGCTTGATTTGAGATAGAAATCAATCGAGATAAAAGGTTCAAGTAGAGGTGGGTGACTTGATTTTGAAAGACTGAATCTTTGAAGATGGCTGGGGTGCAAGATCAGTTAGAGATCAAGTTTCGATTGGCGGATGGATCGGATATTGGTCCCAAAACCTTTCCTGCTGCAACAAGTGTTGCAACCTTGAAGGAAAATATTCTTGCCCACTGGCCTAAAGGTTAGATAAACTTTCAAAGGTTTTTTTCCCCCTCAAATCTCAAATTATGATCTTTTCTCTTGACTGTTTCATTTTGAAATCTGGCACAAATTGTGCTCTAGAACAGAAATGTACTGATTTTGGGCTTCTATTTAAAATTCTGTGCAATTTATTCAGAAGCAACAACTTTGACAAGATGAAGTAGAACCATGCTTGTTTCCTTCTGCTTTGAATCAATATGCATACCCAATCCATTATTGGAAGAAATCCTTGATTTCTTCAGTTACAATTATCAGATACATAAACTGCATGCGTTTTTGTTCTTATGAATATTCATGAAAATTTGTAACAAAATTCTGAAATCTGAACTGATATCAACACTGATTGCCTCAAACCAAAACTGAAGTAACAAATTATTTAGTTTTCATGTTCAGTCGTTTCTTCATCGTTGTTGGTAATTTGGATTTTAATACTCTTCTTCTTTCTTCAGTCAAGTAATTTAGAAATTTACTGAGACTCTAGTTTGGGTTGTGAGTGGTTGTTTTTGTTCATTGGCAATCCAGTATGAATACGGTTCTGTAAAGCAATTGCATTTTAATTTTCAGATGCTAGTTATTAAGAACCACTGTCAAACTTGATAGCATAGCATCAGATTTGTCATGTCATCATGCTAGATCAACAACATCTTTAAGTTTTTTATTTTTTTTGCTGTTTATTCTCCAGTATAAACACAAGAGTTCTCCCTTCTGAACTTTGATGCTTTCTATGGTTTTAAGTAATTTCCAAGAAATATAATTCGAGGTATTTAAACCTGTTAATATTTGACCAGAAAAGGAGAATGGTCCAAGGACATTGAAGGATGTCAAGTTAATAAGTGCAGGAAAAATACTGGAAAACAACAGAACTGTAGGGGAATGCCAAAGCCCACTGTGTGACATCCCTGGTGGGGTTACAACCATGCATGTTGTTGTTCATCCATCTTCTGTAGAGAAAGGTACGAGTATTCTTCCATCATCTGATAATGACGGCCAAAACTTTTAAATATATTCTTTTTTTTCCCACCGGCTGTTTCTTGGAGCCTCTTGGAAATAATTTTTTTTGTTTTGTTTGAGCACTTCGCAACTAGCATGGCATGTTTTGTTCTTTTGTAGAAATTTTCTAGATTCCCATATGCTTCTTTTTTTCGGTGAAAAAGCCTTGTTGGTGGTTTTGAGAATAATACCCTGTCCCATTCTTTCCCCTTTTCTGGTCTACCATGTTAGATAATGGCTATTCTTGTGAATACCTTATTACTTACAGGCCAGGGACAGCAGAAATGATTGCATTACATTGAGGTCCCAGGCACCTTCTAAATTATAACGCAATAGTTTATGTCTATTCAAATCAATTATTGGCCATTTCAATACTATATTAATGGACAGTATACCTTTGCCAACTATACAGCTGATTACCTAATCACTTTGGCCATGTCCTGTTGCTTGTAGTTTATTTGAATAATCAATTCTGCTGCTAGTGTCTTGTTAAAATTTGTATCCCTTTTTTGCGGAGCAGAGAAGAAAGCGGCAAACCAACCAAGGCAAAGCAAATGCGTTTGTGTTATATTATAATTTTCACCTCCAAGAGCAGGAATTACATCAAGGTAAATTTAGACACATGATTATCCATTTCATCTTCAACAAAACACCATGCTCGAAGTTAATTTTGTGTTCTTTTTCTTTGTGTTTTCACAGGTATAGAGTTTGGTGCTGGTAAAGATAATGAAATTGGCAACTTGTGGATTTGATGAGAGGCAATGACATTATGAACTTTTATCATATATCATATATAGGTGCAGGTCATAGCCTCCCCCCATACAGTTTGCAGATCCAACCCATTTGGTATACGGTGATTGTATTTAAGTTGATTTAACTTTGCATTCATGCAACTAAATCTCAAATTTAGTTGAAAATTTCTCACTGGCACCTATCCCAGATTTTGCATATTGAATTTGTGTCACCTTGTCTTGTATCATTCATAGCTGGACAATTTGAGTGGGTATAACAATTCATGTTGGCGGTCATTATTTACCTAGCTGAATGCTGAAGAGCTCTTGACTGTGTTCTGGAATGCAGAAAGTAAAATGTCTAAAGTTAAATGTTGTTTATGAGTATTGCTTTTTGGACTTCCATATTAGTCTTGATCGCTACGACGGACGACATGGAGCTCCTTGACGGAGAAGAAAATCAATATATTACTTACATTGCTTATCTCTTAAGACTTTTTTGAAGAAGGAAGGTTATATTACTGACATTTACTTCTATTGTGGTGATGTATTTGGGTTGAAAGCCATATGCACTCTTCGTTCGTGTGAATGTATGTTTGTTTTCTATGACCCCAATTGCTTAGAATTACGGTAGAGTAATGGATTTGATTATATCAGAGATGATGAGAGCATGAACTCCTCCTATATGGTGGAGAGGTGGAGCATTTTATAAAGCTCAAGTTGAAAGTGGTAAGATCAGCATTATTTAAATGCTTTAGCTGTAGGTACAGGCGAAGAAATATTGGGAGATGTTATCATAATTGACTAATAAACACTGGGGGGATTCACCGGAGAGATTATCATAATGCATGGCTGCTACTAATAAATATGGGGGATTCACCGGTTTGGCTCATCATTGCAGAGTTGCTCTTAGCTAATTGCTTTTCATTGTCTAGATAATTCATGTGCTTAACATACCAAGCAAGACACCAGATTCTGACTTTTAATTGCATATGAAATCAAAATGCCCTCTCCATATTCATATCTACCAGTATAAACTTCCTTATGTTGCCATGCTGCTGTGATCTCTACTTCATGTCCCCAAAAGACAAGTCAGATTTTAGTGGAGCTATTATCATCGCCCTTAGTAAATACAAATCACCTCTTTTCTCGCAGTTTCTTACAACCTTCTTGCCAAATGTTCCCTTACCACCCTGGACATTACCTTATTTTTACATAGAATATTGTTGGTTCGTTTTGTCTGGAGGCTGGAGGCTTGCTTGCAAGTTTCAAGCTTCCTAGTGGGCACGAAAAGGTCAAATATGGTAATGTGATTTTGGTGTATTAAAAATAGTTTCATGACATGTTTTGCAAGTTTATTAGGGGACCGGGTGCTGTCTTTTTCTTTTTTCTATTTTTTTTAACACTTTCATTTTTTTTATTAAATTCATTTACTACTCAGTTCTGATATAATTCTCAATATTATTATAATTTTTTATTTGAATTTTAATATTTTTAATTATCATTTATCTGATTTGAAAATAATAATACTAATAATAAATTGTTCATGAAAATTCAATTTAAATCGGTTTTTTATTATTAAAATATTTATATAAATTTTAAACACGATTTTATAACATTTATAGCTTTCAATCACACAGGACATAATATTTTGATATTTTTTATTAACTTATTTTAACAATCATAAAATATTTTTAAAAAATAAAATCAATGATTTCAGTTAAAAACATTGTGTTGACTAAGATAAAAAAAAAAAAAGATACATTAATAAAAAAAAATGATCCTGAGAAGAACAATTTAAAGCGATTGTATTTTCAGGTTTAAGGACAATGCCATATAATTTTTTAAGACCTAAAAATTTGTTTTACATTTTAAAAAAATTAGGTATCATATAGCGTAACGTGAGCATACAAACTAATATAAACAAATCTTTGAGGACCTTTATTCTTATGCATTTTGTTGAGATATGGAATTGTGAATCAAGGTCTTCAATGGTTTCTAGTCATGAAGTTTCATGTTGTTTTGGAAGCTTATCTAGTGTTTACAACATAGTTATCATACTAACTCACTTTATAGATTTGTTGAGTCAACTTAAAACAATGTCATTTTATATTTCTATATAAAACATCATTATTTTAAACAAAAGTATTAACTATAACTAAAAAGGATTAATGTTTTACGGTAGAGTGAGTTACTATGAATTGTGAGTGCTTTCATTATGTATTGTAATGTTTCGAATCGCTGTACATCGTAAGTACTTTTATCGTGGATTGCACTGTTTAGGTTTACTCTCTGCTGGGCTCTTTCAAAACGCGTGGGAGTGGACACAAATACTATGCACTATGGACAACACTATAGCCATAAATTGTTTTCACTGTGGACAACATTATAGAACCATGGGGGGCGTTTCTCTGCTATGTTTGTTTTATCAAAAATTGCGGTTGGGGGCGTTGCCTTCTCTACCAAAAGCTATTGAGTCTAACTTGGCAGCTGGACCCAACGCTATTAAGTCTGGCTGCCAAGTCAGACCCAAAACACTTCCAAAAGGAGCTAACAGCGTTGGGTCCTGCTACCTAGCAAAACCCAATAGTGTTGGGTCTGGCTCAGCTGAGTAGACCCAAAACACTTCAAAAAGAGGTTGGGTTTAGCTTCCCAGCCAGACTTATCGATCTTAGGTCTGGTTGTGCAGTCATGCCTAAAGATATTATTATTTGTATTATAAATATTTAAAATTTTATTATTATTAATAATTAAAATTTTATTATTTGTGTTATAAATAATATTTTTTTATTATAATTAAAAGTGTTAATATAAAAATAGTATTATTTGTGTTATATATAATATTATTTTTACTATAATTAAAAGTATTAATATAAAAATAGTACTATTCATGTTATAAATATTATTATTATTACTATAATTAATAGTATTAATATTAAAAGTAGTATTATTTGTGTTATAAATACTGTAAAGCCCTGGGGAGCGTTCCTCTGCTGTGTTTTTTTATCAAGAATTGCGGTTGGGAGCATTGTCTCCTCTGCCAAAAGCTATTAGGTCTGGCTGCCAAGTCAGGCCCAAAACACTTCCAAAATGAGCTAGCAGCGTTAGATCATGTTGCTCAGCAAGACCCAATACTGTTTAGTCTGGCTCAGCCAGACCCAAAACACTTCAAACGGGGCTGGGTCTGACTCCCTAACCTGACCCGCCGATCTTGGGTCTGGCTGGGCAGCTGGACCCAATATCCTTGGGTCTGGATGTGCAGGCATATCCAAGGATATTATTATTTGTATTATAAATATTTTAAATTTTATTAGTATTAATATTAAAAATAGTATTATTTATGTTATAAATATTATTATTTTTATTATAATTAAAAGTATTAATATTAAAAATAGTATTATTTGTGTTATAAATATTATTATTTTATTATAATTAAGAATATTAATATTAAAAATAGTATTATTTGTCTTATAATTATTACAAGAATTTAAGTCGGGCGAGTTTAATATTATTATTAAAATTGTAATTATTATTATTCATGTTATAAATATTATTATTAAAATTGTAAATATTATTATTTATGTTATAAAAAATAGTATTATTTGTGTTATAATATTATTATTTTTATTAGAATTAATATTATAAATAAAATAATTTAAATAATTTAAAAATTATTATCAATATTGGAAAACAACCATAGATTTGATTTGGAGAGTAAAATTATTATTATTATTATTATTATTATTATTATTATTATTATTATCATCATCATCATTAATAAATTTTAAAAAACTATTATTACTATCGAAGAAAAACCATAATATTTTTTGAAAGATTAAAAAATATAAAACAATTTGGCAGATAAGTTAAATATTATGATTAATATTATAAATATTATTGTTGGGTTTGACGTTGCAGCTAGACTCAACGCTCTTGGGTCTGACTTTGCAACCAGATCCAACACTTTTAGGTCTTAGATTTTTATGATATATTTTTTTTGAAATAAAAAGTGAGCCCGCGACGTAGCGGGGGCCATCTAACTAGTAAAAAACTAAAATCATATCATTTTGGACAAATATTTTAAAAACAATCTTAGAGTTGACTTAAATATATTGATTAGGTCTCACTCAGGTTTGATCAAGTCAATTAAGTTCGTCAGATTTAATTGAGTCAATTTTCAAACCAATTTGAAATGAAACCCGACTTGAGCCACACTCCAGATCGATGGGTTACCAGACTAACTTGTTAGGCATGTTTAACAACTATGATTTAGAATCTAAAATAGAAATTTTTAAACATGTGTATTTCTTAAAAAATATGAAACTATATATAGTATGTCAAATAAAAGAAAAGTTGAAGAAACAATATGTTATTTTTGAAACGAACACAATACCATTATGAAATATTTAAAAATAAAGAAAAGATTTTATAACTTTGGAGATAAACGACCCTAAAAAACATAGCACAGTGTTGCCTCTATAGTTAGATTTTATTTTGTATGTATTATATAGATAATGAATAAAAACTCTGTCATAACCTATTTTTCACTCTTATTTTTCAATGTATTTTCAAAATTAGAATAATTTTCAAAAACACCTTTTCAATGCACTTTAGCCAATTTATGTTCTTTATGATTTTTAGGCACTTTTGTTTATTGCATGTAGATTCTTATAAGAAAAATGGAAGAAGGAAAAAATTGGGAGTGAAATCATAAGCAAGAAAAAGAAAACAAAATTAAATAGAGTTTCTGTTGTAAAAATATTTTCTACCTAAATCAAAGGGAAAGAAATGATAGACTCCCTTCACCAAACCACACCACATTCCGATAGCCACCACTACATTCCGATAGCCACCACTAGGAGGCCCATTGTTAAGCCAGTCATCCAGTCACCCCTTCTCCCTCATCGATGAAGCTTAACAGAAACATGTAAACCCTCGATCTAAAATTAGTAAAAATTTATATTAAATATTAGTAATAATTGAATTTTTTATAGAGAAATAATAATAAATATGCTATGATTAGAGGAGGGTCCCAATGAGTTAGTTTAAAAATATTAATGAAATTAAATAATATATAAGTATGCAAAAGTACGGTGGCCACGTAAAATTATAAGAAGAAACATATACCTTGATCTGAAACAGTAAAACAATATAGTGGATGCCATCATAGGTTCAATAAATTCCAACCAAATATAATATTATTAAAAGAAAAATCATGAATTGAGAGAGAATCCTTAGAAAAAACATAATGGAACTCTAAATAAATAAATGCATAAATCTATGCGCGATTAATGTCGACCATTAGTATAAACCTTACATGTAGTCGTATAATCTTTAACCAAAATGATGAAAATTATTTTGGGAGAAGTTTGATAATGATCAATGGAAAATTTAGTCTACAAAGAGTATAAATAGTTACAAATGAAATGAGAATAATAATAGATAAGTGGTTTATAAAGGTAGGAAATAAGGATTTTTAAGGGGAAACTTATATAAAAAACAGAATTAGGTTAGGAAGAACAAGAGAGAAAGTTAACTGGTAGAAAGAGAAACGAACGTTTGAGAAAAAGAAAGAAGATTAAAAGGAAAAGCTAGCAAAGAAATCAATAACTAGGGTGCCAATTCAGTTGGTAAGATGTTTTTCATACCTTATTTCCTTGTTTTAGTGGTTTTGGTGTTAGAGATGAGAAATTCTCAATATCTCAATTATACGGTTCTTGATTCAAGCACGGGGGAAAATATAGTTTGTTACAAATTATCTAAATAATCATGGAATGGGTGTTTATTAGGGAGAAATAATGGAAACAAGTGAGCTAAATCGATGAAATGTTGACAAACTTAATGCTGACCATGGGAGGGTGATTTTGGAAAATGGCATAAATTGGTAAATTAGGTGAATTTGTATGTGTATTAAATCTAGAAGTATGGAAAATTATGTTTGGGATAGGTTTTGGTTTAAATATATAAAATGCATGTTACATGTATGTGTTAGGAGAATGTAGGTGTAACGACCCGGTTTTTTCAAACCCAAAATCGGCGGCATTTTTTTTTGTTCTTGATACTTTTCACAATGACATTCTGTGAATTAATAATTAGGTTTCCTTCCTTATCACGCCATCATACGAATATAGTTTTTGTAAATCAACATTCCCATAAGAAAAATACTCAATACATATGCTCATAATATTATATCTTCATATTCATACATTTACATTACATCATATTGACATTCTCATGAGTTTGCATTCCTGTTTTAGTCTCGTTATCAACACGAGTGCCAAATGACAATTTTACACAGCTAGTACTTTCTTTCATACGATCCTCAAGTGATTTCACAACACAACATCCTCATAAAAGAGAGTATCACATAAATATATTCATAACATCGTATCTACATGTTCGCACATCCACATCCATGTTTCATTACAATTTTTATTACAAGCCCTTATAAAAGTGTCGAATGACAAATATTCAACATAACACCTAAGATATATTATTGCATAACACCTTTCAAAATATGTGAACCCGTGGAATGGGCTTTCCTACGTACCTTGATTATGTGATGTCCCTGTTACAAAAACAATATGGATATAAGAATTGTAAATAATCTAACATAATAATAAACAACTAGAAGTACGTTATCGCTACTTTTCGTTATTAACTTAGAATGGGTATATTCTTTATTTTACTTCTTATATGCATTGTTAAGTGTACTTTTCTCACTCACACATCCCAACCTCTTCATAGGAGTTGTGGGGCCGAAGTTTAATATCGGTCAGGGTTAATTACTTCACTTAACCCGATCATCCACCTTGGATACTTTTAACCGTAGTTAATCGTAACATTTAAATTTGACCATCCATCTCAGATGCCATTAACCAAAATTAATCACAAAACCAAACCCGTCATTTCTATGGATACCATTAGCCGAAGCCAATCATCAAAATCAGCTCGGCCATCCATCTCGGATGCCATTAGCCGAAGCTAATCATCAATCACAACCCGATCATCCATCTTGGATACCATTAGCCGAAGCTAATTATAAATATTAACCCGGTCATCCATCTTGGATGCCATTAGCAGAAGCTAATCACCAATCATAACTCAGTCATCCATCTCGGATGCCATTAGCCGAAGCTAATCAATAACTCAATCAATATTTTGTAATCGGTTTAATATTCGTCAACAACTCAATCACCATCTCATAATCGGTTTAACATTCACCACAACGCAATAATATATTATCCTCATGGAATTTGAAAATGTAAAAGTTCTAAGTGAGGATTTAATGTAATGGTATGGATATTAACTTATGGATTGTAAGATTAACTCATGTTTGAAACATTTATGAATATTAATTGGAATATTGAGATGTATAAAGATTTCTATGGTTAAATGTTAATTAGTAGTCTAGACGTCAATTTTTATAGTTTGGGAGTTGTAGGAGAAGTGTCTAGAATAGGACCCGACTTCTGAAAAACTTGTATAGTAGGAGTTCAAAGTAAGGGTCGACTCTCTTGTCTTTTAATTATTTAAATTGCTCTTATAATGTTAGAATTCAATGAAAGTATTATGTATTGTGTATATATTTTTCCTCATAAAAATTATGCCCATAAGGCAGAAAATTTGTATGTTAATTGTAATCAATTGCAATGATAGTAAATTAGTATGTGAATTGTAATCAATTGCAATGAAAAAAAATTAGTATATGAATTGTAATCAATCGCATCAACAAAAAAATTAGTATATGAATTTTAATTGAACATAATAACAAAAAATCCATATACAAATCGTAATTGGCTGCAACGGAGAAAAATCCATATGTGAACTATAATTGACCGCAATGATGAAAAAATGAATGTAAATTGTAATCGATCGCAACACAAAGAAAATTAGCATGTGAAGTTAAAGTGACCATAACAGTGGATCTTATAATATATAATATGAAAGAAAGCCAATTGTTTGGAAAAAGGGATATAAAATCTAAATAAGTAAGTCGTTTAGACATGAACTATAAAAATTAAATGAAGCCAGTTGTTTGGACATTAATTTAAAATAAAATGAGCTAAAAGCATGAGATGAGGCTATGAATTAGAAAAGTAATTAGTCGACCACATAAACGCGGTTGTGGATCTTGGCAGAATTAAACGAACACTTATTTTGATGTGATGGTTAATAGTATCAAGGAGCAAAAAATGTGCTTGTATTAAATAAATGAATTGAGTAAATAAGAATAAAAATATTGAGATTAAAAAATAATATTGATGGGTCATAAATGGGCATAAACATGTTGAAATTAAAATAAAAAGTATATAAATGGACATAAAAATATTGAGATGCAAAAATAATATTGATAGGCCATAAATGGGCATAGAATGTTGAGATTAAAAAATAATATTGATGGGCTATAAATGGGAATAAACATGTTGAGATTGAAAAAAATATATATACAGAAGAGCCATAAATGAACATAAACATGTTGAGATTGAAAAATGAACTAACAAAATTAGTTGATAAAAAATAACATGTTAGATATTTTTAAAGGATTAAATATGTTTATTCTAGTAGTAATCGTTTAGAGAAAGAGAGATGAGTTAAACTGATTTTGAATAAAATTAAAATCAAGAGTTGTAGAACAAAACTTCTCAAACCAGGCAAATGATGCCTTTTTCAATCCATATAAATGTTGTTTTAAATGATAAACCTCAGTAGAGAAGTGAGTTAACTTACTAGGTGAAGGAGTCATATATATTTCTCCTTTGAGGTCTTCATATCGAAATGCATTCTTCACATTATATATCAGATTGATCATCCTTTCGAGGCAATAATAACCATAAAAAATGCTAACAATGGCTATTTTAGCAATAGATACAAACAGATTCTCATAATCAAGTCCATACTCTTGTCGATTCTCATGAGCCATCAGACGGGGCTTTATACCTTGCAATAGAACCATCGAGCTATAACTTTATGGTATAAACCCATTTATAGCCAAAACAATTTATACAATCATGATAAGGAACAATATCCTACGTGTGATTATCCTAAAGAGCCTTAAGTTTTTCTTGTATAGCTTGTTTTCAACATGCTTGAGTAGAAGTCTAGAGTAAGACTTAGGTACAATAGCAGTATTAAGAGTAGCTTGAAGAGTTGTATGAAAGAACTCATACCTATTTGAAAAATGTGAAATCCAAGATGACCAACGAGGTTAAACTTTGATAGAATTTGATGTTGGGGCTAGTTCATGCTATAAGACTGGTGGATGATGTCATTAATACATAATTCCTAAATTAAAATGTTCATAACTTAACACATCATCAAAATTTAAAAGTAAAACTGAAAAGGAATTATGAGAAGTAAAAGACTGAAATGAATGTTGATTTTCAAATAAGATTGTATTTCAAGAAATACAAAGTTTATTAGCAGCCAAATCATAACACACAAACCCTTTATAGACATTACTATATCCTATAAAAGCACACAAAACAAATTGAGTAGCAATTTTGTGTTGTTCAGTGGATGGTAAGTAAACAAAACAAACGCAACCAAATATATGAAAAGAGTTATATTTAGGAGAAAAACTAAATAAAAGAGAACATGGAGAATTAAAATTGAGAACTTATAAGGGTAGATGGTTAATCAAATAAACATTTATGGATAATGTTTCTACCTAAAATCTTGGTGGTACAGAAGACTCAATTAACAAGATACAAATAACATATAAAAGTGATAATTCTTACATTTGACAACTTTATTTTGTTAAAGAGCGTATAGCCAGGAATGTTGGAAGAGAAAACCGGTTGAAAGAAATTAAATATATATTCCTCATTGAATTAATATCTTAAAGTTTCAATACAAGTAGAAAATTGATTTTCAATAAAGACAATAAAATTTTGAAAGACAGAAAACACATAAGCTTTAGAAAGAAACAAATATGTCTAAACTAAACAAATATAATCATAAATAAATGTCATAAAATACTTGTATTAAACATGTGAGAAAATGGGGCTGACACCCAATACATTAATATGAATGATCTCAAAACAAATAGAAGCACAATTATTATGTGAAGGAAAGGGTTAGGAGTTGTTTTTACCAAGTTTACATGATCAACAATCAAAAGACATAGTAGAATATGAAAGAAAATCTTTATTGCCTAAATAACCATGTTTCATAAGATAAGTTAAAATAATAGAATTGAGATGTCCTAATTTCTTATGTCATATATTATTATTATTAACAATCACATTACAACTAGAAGGAATAGACCCAAGAATCAAAAAATAAAGAGGAAATAAACATCCCACTTTAGATCATTTACTATCATTTTCCACAACACTTAATCATGCACACGATAACCATCATGTTCAAATTGAATTTTACAATTATTATATAACAATTAGCCAATAAATTTTAATTCAATAGATAGATATGGAGGCATAAAAAATATAATTGAAGAAATATCCTAAATCTCCAATCTCAATAATATAAAAAGAGTTGTCATTGGTTATCTGAATATAAATATTATGTAAAGCATTTGTACTACTAGTCATATGCTTGAATATTGTAGAGTCAACCATCCAAGAAAAAGTAAGAAAATTCCCCTTACCTTGCATGCCAAAGGAAAAGAAGGCAAAAACAATAATTTGTTAACCATTCCAGGTGTAAGAGTAAAAGAATAACTGCTAACAAATTACCAATCTAAAAATAGAATCAAATAGGCAATTGTGAAATTGGACTGGACAATATTATAAAGGGTTAGAGTTTGTCAATTTTGAAGTCACACTTGACAATATTTAATGATATGCCCTTTTTTTTTTGTAATAATTGCAAAACTTCTTGCTATGGTGTTTTGCAATATATCCAAACTCCCTACATTTGATTTACTAAGTTTATGACTTGAATCTTCATTTTCCTTGAGCAACACATGTCACATTAACTATCTTAAACATCATGACTTCTAAACTAAATCCATGTTAAGTGAATAGGCGTTGTTCTTCATGTAATAATTCCCATAAACAAACCTCTAAAGATGGAACATGATGTCGATTGATCAAACTAGCACGTGCAGTCTTGAATTTTAGTCTTTGCTTTATTAGAAACTAATCTCTTTGGCTCTCAAGATGAACAACTTATAGTGCCATTAAGATGAATCTTTCTTTTTTCTTGAGTAACACATGTCACATTAACTATCTTAAACATTATGACTTCTAGGCTAAGTCCATGTTAAGTGACTAGGTGTTGTTCGTCATAAAATAATTCCCATAAATAAACCTCCAAAGATGGAACATGATGTTGATTGATTAAACTAACACGTGGAGTTTTAAATTTTAGTCTAAGCTTTATTAGAAACTAATCTCTTTGGCTCTCAAGATGAACAACTTGTAGTGCCATTAAGGCCTTATTAGGAACAATAGAATGAACTATTCTAATATATTTACTCCATAATTAAGAAAACTAGAATAAAGTTGTTTAATAGAAAGATTATCTTGGTGATAGTTTTCAATTTCTAACTCCAATTGATAAAGTTGTTTAATAGAAAGATTACATTGGTGATAGTTTTCAATTTCTAACTCTAATTGATACTTTCAGACAAAATTATTTTGAGAATAAATTCTTTAAATATAAGTCCACATTTCCATAACAATAATGAATGATCAAAGATGATTCACTATATGTGGTTCAATAGAACCCAATAACCAGGAGAAAATATGATTATCCTTATTCTTCAAAGAATCAATAACCTAAGGATTAGTGAGAGCTTTAGATGACTCATCTAAGTGACCTATAATTCTTTTCTCTTTATAAACATCTTGAATTGAAACTCCAAACTGGGTAATTCTTTTCTTTAAAACAAAAAATATTTTTTTTTCTTTCATGTTAAATTAAAAAAAAGAATTGAACTAGTGAAAAAATAGAACTTGGTGTCAAAATAATCTTTTTACATCTAGAAATTGTCTATAACCCCAAACCAAGAAAAACAAAATCTCAAGAGAGAACCCCAAGAAAAATATCCCACAACTTGACCTAGAAAAAAATACTAACCCAAAAAGTTAAGCATAACATTTAGAATTTTAACTTCGATATCATGTCAAAATGGTCTCCATGTCTCTCAATGAAAACTCTTGTCCTTTTCTCTTTAAATAGTCAAAATATTAACATATTTATATCCTATAATCACTTTTGGACCTACAATCACTCTTGGACCATAATTACAATATTTCTAAAACAATAATCACACATAATTAATTGTTCATCAATTAATCTCTATAAATCAAGTAATTGTATATCAATTAATCTTCCTAAACCTAGATATCAGAGCTAACAAATTAAATCAAAAGACTTTGAATATTCTAGAAATCCAAATTTGAGGATGTTATGTTGCATGGTGAAATCCGGTTCAAATAGAGAATGTTGAGTATTGTGTATCAAATATCAATTGATGGAAACTTTTTAAGTTTTTCTATATATAATGAGTTTTCTTATTTAATTTAGATTCGTAATACAACAAGTGGTATAATGTGGTGTTTTTCCAAGTTGCACAAGACTCTTTTGGAGAGAGGTTAAGAAGATTTTGTTGAGTTGCATTTTGAAGTGTTCTTAGAGCATCCATTAAATATTATCTAGGTGCATTTATTAAACTTTATTTATTATTGGTTTGTGTTAAAAATAAATAAAAATAAAATATTTAAGTAAAAATCATTGTTATTTATTAAAGACATTAATTAAGTAAGCGTGATTTTATATGGTAAAATTTGTAATTGTTTACAATAAATTTTACACAAAAAAACAAAAAGGTGTAATTGTTTAAATAAATTATATTATTTTCGGATTTCAATATTATTAGTTTTGGCTTCTTTTTAAGTATTATAAAAGTTTTGATGGTAAAAAAACAAAGAGCCGATAAAATAATATACAGGTTAAGAGTGATTTAAAAGACTTATTTTATATTGTTTATAATTTTACATGATAAATAAATGGGAAAATAATATAAAAATGAGATTAATGTATCTTTTATAAATTTATTTAAAAACAAATTCACCAATATTTTTTTTTTTAATTAAAGGCTGTTAAGATTTACATACTAGTATGGGTGTATATATATTACTATGGCTGTATTGCGTTAATAGTATAATATTGAATCAAATGTTTTAATGCATTTATTCTTTGTAATTATATATATATAGAAAATATTATTATATAGATATTATATTATCGAGTGCAAGCAATACTTTTCTCACTCAAACGAGAACCATCATAATTTACATGAATGGAGGAGAACTATTCCACCCTCTCTCTCTTTTTTTTAATTATAAAAAAGGCCCAAATCATAATAAAAATTGAAAATGAGCCCAAAGCCCTATCTAGACCATCTTCATCGTATCCATCCATCCATAAGTCGGTCGGTCCTTGCACCAAAAAAGTGCCACGTGGTCCAATTTCGAACAAAATAAAATAAAAAACTATCGTGAGAGGCAAAAACTACGTTAAAGCCGCCGGAGAAAAAAAAACATTTTAAAAAGATATTTTCTTTACTTTTTCATGTTTATCTATATTATAAAAAATTGGTCAATAAAATTTATTTTTTAATAAAAAATAAATAAATTTTAGATGAAGGAAAGTGTTTTACAATTTAAAAAACTAAAAATCACTTTTAGAAACTAAAGTTTTTTCATTATTTTATATATATACAATAATATATTAATAAGATACTTTAAAAATAATAAATTACTAATATATTTATTTAGAAAATATTAATATACAATATAAAGATATAATAATTTGATATATCAATGCATACATTATTTTAATTTAGATAATATTACTAAAAAAAAATACTTTTGAAATAAAAACATGTTATGTTATACAATAATTATATAAATTATATTATAAAATTAAGATACCATAAAAAATTTATTTTTAATGTTCTTCAAACACTAAGAAATGATTATATGTTTATGATATTATATTTAAAATATTTATACTATATGTATAGTTATTTAAAATAAATGATCAAATATTTATATTTAATATTATATATATATATTAAATAAAATAAAATAAAATATTAATAAATATTTTTTTAATTTATTTTTTATAATATAGCTAAATATGATAAATATTTTTCTAACAATAATCTACTTTTTAAAAATTCAATTTGTTTTTTTTTTAAGATACCACTCTCCAGAACAAAATTATTTTTCGACAAATCAAGAGGGCCTAAAACACCCCTTCCCTATCTTCTCGTCTTCTTCTTCTTCTGTCTTTAAAAGAAACCAACACATAGTTGATGATAGTACAGTACTACTTACTGTACCACCCAACAGTTTCTTCTTCTTCTTCTTCTTGTTTTTTTTTTTACAAAAGTATATATATAAGAAAGTTCTTTCCTTTCACTTTAACTGCTTCTATCTCCTCACTTTGTTTTATTTTCTTTCGTAACTCTGCTCCGCCGTATGGCAACCACGACCGCTACGGCGGCTTCGTTTAGTTTGTGTCCTTTCTATTCAGATTCTATCAGTAATGGTTTGTTACCCCGAAAGTCTCTTATAAGCTTCCCCGTAAAGCGGAATTCTGTGAAGTCGCTGGAGTTGAACAAGAGAAATGGTGCCTTTTCGACAAGGGCTAAACCCTCTTCCTTTGTCGTTAGATGTGCTGCTTCTTCTAATGGAAGGGTATGTGATAAGTTAATACCTAAAGTAGCAATGATGGCCAATTATTTATATATTGAAATTATGTTGAACTAGAGCTTCTTGAGTGACGAGTTTGGGAGATTTGACAGGTTACGCAGCAAGAATTTACAGACATGGCATGGCAAGGAATCGTATCTTCTCTAGATGTGGCGAAAGAGAACAAGCATCAGATAGTGGAGACGGAGCATTTGATGAAAGCCCTCTTGGAGCAAAAGAATGGCCTTGCTCGCCGCATCTTTTCCAAAGTTGGGGTTGATAATACTCGTCTTCTTGAAGCCACCGACAAGTCTATACAACGCCAACCCAAGGTAATTCCTATATGTTCAAGTTTAAGCTAGGATTTTGGCATCATTCTCCAAGATGGAAGCCGGAATGCCATTTTGTTGCTTAATAATTTGACACCTGACTATCAAAAACTTCCTAAGCAATGTGTTTTTTTAGGCGGCCAATCTTTCAATACAATGTAAGGCGTTGATTGGATGTCTTTGGAAACCTGACCAGCACTTTTTTAGTAGCTTAGTGTTCAAGTCATGAACACAGTTTTGGGTACTGGAAACAATGGGCTGAAACACCTCACAATATGTTAATGGACCCTCATTTGAATCTAAAGCATGAAATTGTGAAGCAGCTTCTGCTATATAGATAGCACGATAATGAAAAAACAAAATCTAGCTAGCAGAATAACAGTCAATTTTTGGTATATACAGACTTACATATCATTTGGATATTCCATCATATACTAGGTCAGTCAATTCGGTGAACTTATAATTTGACAAGTTTGGGATTTTGTGTCAGAAGCTCTTACAATGGCCACATTATCATTTTATGAGTCTCTATGTCTATTTATGCTAGGTTCATAGCGAATCTACTAGTTCAATGTTGGGGCGTGACTTGGAGACCCTGATCCAGCGAGCCAGGGAATACAAGAAAGAGTATGGAGATTCATTTGTTTCTGTTGAGCATTTGGTTCTTGGATTTGCTCAGGATCAACGGTTTGGGAAGCAATTATTTAAGGATTTCCAAATATCTTTACAAACTCTGAAATCTGCAATAGAATCCATTAGGGGGCGCCAATCAGTTATAGACCAAGGTTGAATACTTTCCCTGTGAGCTTTTTGTGTGCGTGCGCGTGTGCATGTGTGTATAAGTGTTGGGGGAAGGGGGGTTGAACTGTGAAATGGTCCAGGTTCTTTTAATGCAACAATATGCTGGGGCTGAGGGGTGGGGGGGGGGGATAGTTAGTCATCTGGGTTGAACTAGTGTTCCTGGGACAAGGAAACATCTCCAATTTTTAATATGATAGATGGTTACTTATAAAATGTAGTTTTTCATGCATATATGTATTTAACTGCATATTAGTTGATGAATGATTTATAGTTTCACCTTTTTGTTTCTCTCAATGTTTAAAATTCTGCATGAAGCATATCAGAAATGCTGTTAGTTTGTTACAGATCCCGAAGGGAAGTATGAAGCACTGGAGAAGTATGGAAAAGATTTGACAGCCATGGCAAAAGCAGGAAAGCTTGACCCAGTTATTGGAAGGGATGAGGAAATCCGTAGATGCATCCAGATTCTATCCAGGAGAACGAAAAACAATCCTGTGCTTATTGGTGAACCAGGTGTGGGGAAAACTGCAATTTCCGAAGGGTAAGCAGTTAAGTGTTTGCTTCTTCATAGAAACAATATCATTGGGTAGGATCAACCATGATGCTGGGTATTTCTGATACATTGGGTTCTTGATCTGACCACTTTCTGGCTTACTTCAAACCAGCAATTGGCTTTATAAGTTGTTATTCCTGAACTTTTTTTTGACTTGCAGCTTAAACTAACTTACTCATTGTTATGTCAATATTTTACTTGTATCATAGAACATATTAAGATAATGAAAACAGTACTCAAGTATGTGCCAAGTCCCAAGTGCAGGGATCAGCACTCTCCTACTGGATTGTTTGTTTTATGGACCTGGTTTGAGCTTCTGGATGCCGTGGGGAGTTTGCAAGGGGGTTGGTTAAATAATTTTTGTCTAGTTTGACTGCCTACATTAGGTTTCCATGACGTCTTGGTGGTCTACTTCTGTACTGTGTAGATGACTCTGACTGTACTTTTGGACAGGCTTGCCCAGAGAATTGTGGAAGGGGATGTACCTCAAGCTTTGATGAACCGGAAGGTGCATTCTTTATGTGCATCTTAAGTTCTACTCACTGGAACTATTCCTTTCTCCTCTCCCATGTTATCAGAGGAAGGGCTGCCTTGTCCATAACCTGGTAATGATTTTGTTAGCTGTTGCTTTACAGCTAATATCCCTTGACATGGGTTCCCTCATTGCTGGGGCGAAATATCGAGGAGAATTTGAGGATAGATTGAAGGCTGTACTTAAGGAAGTCACGGATTCAGATGGTCAGATAATCCTTTTCATTGATGAGATTCACACAGTGGTTGGTGCTGGTAAGCTGCATATCAGATATTTTTACTTTATATCCTTTTCCTTTGAGCTCTTATGTTTTTATGAATTGAATTTTCTTTAATTAGAATAATGTAATTATTTGAGAATGCCATTACTTAGTGAAACATACCTGTAATTTGGATGAAGTTAGATTGGAAGGAGGTGATTCTTAATATAATAAAGAATTTGAATGTGGCCTAGACCTAGGGGCTGTTCTAATATGTGAAATGAGGTTTGTTAATGAACTGTTGATAGTACATTGGATAGCAATAATGACATGGTAATACTTGTCTCAGGAGCCACAAATGGGGCGATGGATGCGGGGAATCTCTTGAAACCCATGCTTGGCAGGGGAGAGTTGCGTTGTATTGGTGCAACAACACTGGACGAGCATCGTAAGTATATTGAGAAAGATCCTGCTTTGGAGCGTCGTTTCCAGCAAGTTTTTGTTGATCAACCTACAGTAGAGGATACAATATCTATACTCCGGGGACTGCGTGAAAGATATGAGCTGCATCATGGAGTCCGTATTTCTGATAGTGCACTTGTGGAGGCTGCGGTTCTGTCTGACCGTTACATCAGTGGAAGATTTTTACCTGACAAAGGTAAAACTGATGCACATAGATATATAACAGCCTAAAAGGCTGGAAGATTTTTTATTTTGTATTGGATGATTGAATGTCACAATTCTGTACCTTTTTGTCATTCTTCCAAAATTGTGCTTGCAGCCAATGGCTAATATTAAACCTCATGATCATATGCTAAATTTATTTAGAAGAGATATCAATTGTGCATAAAATTTGTATTAAGTCCTATATTTGGTTCTCTTTTGGGAAAGCATAAACTTGCAAGGTTTGCATGAATACACACACACACACACACACTCTTTTCTAGATGCACATGCTCCTACAATGTCTAAGTGTCTGTACATTTTTTTTTTTTAAGAACTACAAGTTCCACAAAATGCTCATGTTTTTCAAATTGCAGCTATTGATCTAGTTGATGAAGCAGCTGCAAAACTGAAAATGGAAATTACTTCAAAGCCTACTGCCCTAGATGAAATCAACCGTTCAGTATTAAAGCTGGAGATGGAGAGGTTATCTCTTATGAATGACACAGATAAAGCTTCAAAAGATAGGTTGAGGCGCCTTGATACTGAGTTATCTCTGCTAAAAAAGAAACAAGCTGAGCTGACAGAGCAATGGGAGCACGAGAAGTCTGTCATGACATGCATTCAATCAATTAAAGAAGAGGTATATTTTCACCATGAATATTTGTCATAAGTTAAACTTTCCCTTCAGCATATATTAGATAACTCTGAGGACAGTTCTGTTGCACACTGCCACACTTACTAGTTTAAAAAAGACAAACTTAATTATAAGTGTGACCTCCAATGTAATTTAACTATTATCAAAACAAATTTGCCAAAAATCATTTAAAAATAAATAATAAAATGCATATTGATGTAACAATCTCAAAGCTAAAATTTATTCCTTTGCTTTATACAGATTGACAGGGTAAATCTTGAGATTCAGCAGGCTGAGCGAGAGTATGATCTAAATCGTGCTGCTGAATTGAAGTATAGGAGCCTGAGCTCTCTGCAACGCCAACTTGAAAGTGCTGAAAAGGAGTTGGATGAGTATATAAAGTCAGGAAAGTCCATGCTGAGAGAAGAAGTAACAGGTGATGACATTGCTGAAATTGTTAGCAAGTGGACTGGTATTCCTATTTCCAAGCTTAAACAATCTGAGAGGGAGAAGCTATTACATTTGGAAGATGAACTGCATAAACGTGTGGTGGGTCAGGACCCTGCGGTGAAAGCAGTAGCTGAGGCCATTCAGCGATCTCATGCTGGTCTCTCAGATCCTCACCGTCCAATTGCTAGTTTCATGTTCATGGGCCCCACTGGTGTTGGAAAAACAGAACTAGCTAAAGCCCTAGCTTCCTATATGTTCAACACTGAAGAAGCCCTTGTACGAATTGATATGAGTGAATACATGGAAAAGCATTCAGTCTCACGATTAGTAGGAGCCCCACCTGGTTATGTAGGGTATGAAGAAGGGGGGCAATTAACAGAGACAGTTCGCAGGAGGCCGTATGCAGTTATTCTCTTTGATGAGATAGAAAAGGCTCACTCTGACGTGTTTAATATCTTCCTTCAGGTTTTGGATGATGGTAGGGTGACTGATTCACAAGGTCGCACTGTCAGTTTCACGAACACTGTCATCATTATGACTTCAAACGTGGGTTCACAATATATACTCGACACAGATGATAACTTGCCAAAGGAGGTAGCTAATGAAACAATTAAGAGGAGGGTAATGGATGCTGCTAGATCAGTCTTTCGGCCTGAGTTCATGAATAGGGTTGATGAGTACATAGTTTTCCAGCCTCTGGATCGTGATCAGATAAACAGTATTGTCAGGTTACAGGTATGTTGGTATTGTTTGTTTGGGTTGATAATGATTTTTCTTCAGTGAATGTCTTTGCAACTTGTTATAAACTATAATTACAGAAACATGGTTAGAGCTTGTTTGGTTCATTCTAGATCCTACTGCCCAAATTAATAATTGTGTTTTGAATCCTAGCTGTTAACTGCAATCATCTTGCAGCCTGGTAGATGTATGTGTGCTTACATGTATGTGTGCGAAGATGTGCTGGATCTTTTACAACTCTTCATGGAGACTCGTGGGAAATGACCTCTTATTGGATAATCATGGAGTGATTTGATTTGAATTCCAATGCTAACTTCACTATGCTTTTTACACTGCACGTAGCATATTGCATTTTGGTCCTGTTTTCATGCGTTTTCCTGACTTCTTATGCCATGTTTGCTTGTGCATTTCAGCTCGGACGTGTCCAGCAAAGGCTTGCAGACCGAAAGATTAAATTATTGGTCACCGATGCAGCTGTAGAGTTTCTAGGGACTCTTGGGTACGATCCCAACTATGGTGCTAGGCCAGTCAAAAGGGTGATTCAGCAGCATGTTGAAAACGAACTTGCCAAGGGTATCTTGAGAGGGGAATTGAAGGATGAGGATTCTGTCGCAATAGATACGCAGGTTACAGCATTTGCTAATGGCCACCTCCCCCAACAAAAGCTAGTTTTCAAGCGTCTGGAAACTAGTGAAGATAAGGCTGCTGCAGAAAGTCGAGCTTTTTCACAGACTGTCTAAATGTTTTTACCCGCACTACACTATACAGGTGCTATACATTTTGGGTAGAGGGTTCATAACTCATGCTAAATGAGTATTTCCCATCTTGTGTAAAATTACAGGTCTCGAGGAGTTTTTGTAAGGTGCCTTGACTTCCTAACAACATATTTTATATTCCTTTGTGGTTGGTGAAGTTGGGGTGATCTTGTGTTCTTGTAGTCATTAGTGCACGAGAGCGACATGATACTAATTTGACAGACCAGAACTGTTGTTATACATGCTCTTAAAAGTGAAACGAATTGACAGTATTTTTATCTAAATGAATTCTTTGCGAGGTATTTTGGAGTGGACAAAACAAAGGAAAAGTCGCTCTTACAAAGCCATTCCTAATGTATTTGGCTGTGTTGCTGCCGGTATGTCTCTGCATTCGAATTCGTCACGTTGTATCAGAAATTCATGGTTTTAGAAAACATAACGATATCGTGTTCATTAGCAGCAGATGATTAAGAGATGGGTGGAAATTACAATGATTACCCAGATGATTAACCCTCTGTCTATGATACAAATCTTCAATCAAGAAGGACATGAACCGGTAAAAAACAACAGCCAAGACAAATTCCTTTTGGACATGAGCAACCAGGGGAATATGGAGTTAATTTGCCAGCCCTCTGACTCACAATGCCCTCCATTTATAGAATCGAGCAAGAGGAGAGAGATGCCAGAAGACCACACACGGCTCAGCTCATTTACTTTGCCATATCATGCTACAACTACGTAACGTGGGTTCTGAACAGGTCAGAACAGCATTTGTCAGTAAACTCTTTCATTTGTGTTCTCTTCCTCGATTTCTAGTTACAGTACTGAGGATATGAATATCTACGGTGGGTACAGAACCTGCTCCTTTTATAGGCGAATTCTTTCGCAACTCCTGTAGGATCAAGGCCCGTGTCTTGCCATCTCATGTTTGAGACCAATTTCCTGTACAGCTTCTTCGCTGATTCAATCTTGCATCTTAAACACATTCCATGAACTACAGCGTTGTAGAGGGAGACATCTGGTGGAACTTGCTGCAGATGAGATGAACTGAAATTTATCAGTTATTCTGAACCATCTGCAATGCTCTTCCAAAGAGAAGGGTCCACCTGTAAGGTTTTGAAGGACCAAACTTTGCACTTTGGCATTTGATTCTGAACTTTATAGGACTACCGAGTTACAGACAAGGACCTGAATTCACATTAATTCTTTACCCTTCTGGTCAGTCAATTATCACAGCTACTCTGGTAGAAGCAAGGAAGAGTTCATGAAGAGTGAAGGCTTGAAGATAGACTAGATCAATCTTTGTATGAGATTATTCTCGAGCACGAAAGGATAGAAAGTTCAGAAATAAACCTACATCTAGAACTCCCTCCACTTCATCCCAAAGAGATGCCCAAATGCAATCAATGACAGATTAGTAAATGTGTCTAGAGTGCATTTCTGGTGAACCATGTGCTCATATACTTCCAATGCAACTTTTTGGCTTTTGAGCAACTTCACAAGCACCAACTTGAAGTCCAGAAGCTTCCACCTGCCATCAAAGCTGAAGAGCTCTATCCCATAATCCTAGTTTCTGGCATGACACCGGAGCAGTGTTGTATAAATGTTCATTCAATTGAGATCTTTGTTTTCCTTATATTCTCTCAAAGAGCTGAAGAGCATCAACATGTTGATTTGCTCTGTACAGGCCACCAAGCAATGTATTCGTCAGGTGTATGGCCCCAAGACTCAAGAATTTTTAAGACCTTAAATGCTAGTTTGATCTCCCCTGCTTTCCCGAGTAAGTTAATCAACGCATTACAGGCAATAAGATTTGGCTGCTTCAGCATATTTTGGAAGACATTCAAAGCCAAGTTCCAATTCCCCTCCTCTGAACATGCACCAATTACCGCATGCATTGCATCCTCTATTGGTTTCATACCATTCTTAACCATAAGCGTCAAGAGCGAGCTAGCTCATTCTGGCCACAACGAAAAAATAAAATAAGAAATTGCTAACTGATAGCGAGCAACCCGTAGTGCTTGCAACTGCTTTCAGTAATCAGATTATGTCAACAAGTCCAGTAGTTACTGATTTATATAAGCTTTATTCTGACAAGACTCTTTTTTTTCAGTCATGACAGTTTCCTACAAGTAAAGTTGTATAGCTTGTAAACCTCAGAAATTGTTGAATTATAATAATATAAGCTTGGTTCGCATAGAATTTTGTAACAGATTCCTGCACCACTCAACTCGAATTGTTTTGGATTTGTTGATGATTATTGGACTAACGTGCAGCTTATTAGCTTATTTTAATACTTGTTTTGCGTTGTGTTAAAATCAATCAATTTAATGCTTTCTTGATATGGTTGCTCCTCTAGGATCGAAAAATGCACTTCGTAAACAAGGGCCTCTGTTGCTGCATTTCCTGAACAAGTGATTTTTAAGGCTAGCTTGTCCTATTATTCACAGGAGAGCATATCTTCAACTTGAGGGCTCCGTTGCATACCATTGTATTCTTTCTTCCTCCGATTCCGAGGCTGAAAGAGAGCTCTTGTAGGCGAATTTTCCTGTCACAGGCTTACAGCCATGATATCACAGTCAAACAGCTGGCCTCTTCCTACAGACCATTTTCATTCCTCCCTGCTTTATCCAAATTATGCTAATCTTATGCTCAACAAGAAAACTCAGGACCAACTTTCTAAGCGCAACTTTATTGCACAACCATCATCTTAATTAAAGAAATCGGGTGCATCAATCATATCTAATCAATTAAAGGGCCTTGCATTCCAGTTTTGTCCAGAACAAGGAAAATAAATCTCAAGACTAGGACACGGGGAAAAAGACAAATTTCTTCATAAGCCAAGCTGGGGTCTTCTGTTTTCAATATGAACAACACACTGCTTCTTCGTCTGTTTATTAAAAATTGAAATGACACAGCAAATAACTTTTCATATGGCGACCCATAAAATCAACCAGAGGGGCAAGGCAGCCCTAAAGTGAGAAGATCCCATAAAATCAACCAGAGGTGGGCAAGGCAGCCCTAAATTGAGAAGATAAACTAACTTCCTATCATGCATTTCTGGCGCCACAGTGAGAAACAAGAATAAAAATAGACTGTCATCTCTCCCTAGCTGATAAAGACCACATCGCTCTTGCAAAACATGTACAGGTGATTAACCTTCTAAATCATATTAAGATTTTCATAGAAAATCTAACAGGCAAGACAACTGATCATTGACAACATGGGGCTGTGAATTATTGCAGTTACCAATCTGCCATCCAAATACAAATATGGGCAATACATAAAATGTACACTACAGTATCACACGCTCACAATAAGTAACAGATGATTAAACCACGGTCAGCAATAGACTCCAACCCTTCTCTATGAAACAATTGGCCTAAGCAGGACCAGGAAGCAGAATCGAAGTTTAAATTGTGATGATTGGTTTCAGCTCCAGGGTAATAAAGCTATCAGGAAGCCTATCACTTTCCATCCAAATTTGCTCTGTCCACAACAAGAAACAAACCCAGGCCTAGACAACTGTTGAGAAAAAAAGAAGATTCTGTAAGCTATAGATTTTTGCTGGTAAGGAAAAAGCACATGAAATACCTTACATGTCAGTAACAGGCAGAGTGTAGAATGAACAGGTAGCTCTACGGCATGTCCAAGACCAAACACAGATCAGTCTACTAACAACATACCATAACGCAAATGAATTTCTCCAACACAGATGATGTACAAGAAAATGACTATTATCATAAGGTCCAAGTGAGTAGGAATACCAAAATTCATGAAGGCATGCTTTGTTAGCAAAGCTGTGGTTTAATTCCTTACTGTTAGTTATTGAACAAAATGATCTGCACGTAGATCTAATTTCATAAAGGGAAACACATACATCTTCCTAGCCTCCATGACCACAAAGAGACTGTATCCTGTCTAACAAATTATTACCATATTGTTTGTGACAAATAGATGTCTCTTTGACCACAGTCAAAATCTCCCCGAAATTTTATCTAACAAAAACTATATTCCTCAGTTGAGGGGGATACCTGCATTTATTCCAACTCAGAGGCCTCTTCTGAATCAGACAAAGGTAGGAGAGTGCATATTCCAAGCATGTGTCCATTGAGGCACACATAATACTCAATGCAGTCATCATAGGCACCCAGTCTGCAGCTGGCACTCTGTGGTATCATTTCAGCTTGCTGCATACTCCACAACTTCGCCTTACAGTAAGGACACACCTCTGTTGGGTGAAGCTGGGCCTTCCTTTTAATTAGCATTTTCCGAACCTTTGACATGGAAAATGACTTGAAAATTCCTCGAAAAAACCCCACATCCCCTTCATCCCCCTGGTCAAGATGTTCACAGGGATCAGACACGTATAATACATCTGTCCTGCATTGTGGCAAAAGAAAGCTCTTCCCTGAAGTCCTAGAAAATCGAGTCCTATAAACAAAATGACCAGGGATGTTAATGTTATTGAACAGGCCACCCTTTGTACATCCTGAACAGTAAATAAGCAGTTTCCCAAGTGCCCTCCAATTCCCATCAACACTGTGACTTCCACTAGATTGCAGATCAAGCATCATCTTTGGAGCCCTTGTTCGGCAAAACTCCTTCCATAACACTCGCTTGGCAAGATCATCAAACCATTTGCACACACAGGACATAGTAGCAATGAACTTAGGGTTCCAGTTCAGCTGTTGAAATACTAAAAAAATCACGTCTTCACTTAGATGCCCTTTTGTGCATTGACAACTCGAGGAGTGTATACAACGATATTGCTTTGTTAAAATCATTGTCTCCACCTAGAAAGAAGGAAAGAAAGAAAGGAAATGAAGATGATAATTAACAGTAACAGTTATGGCATCTGATAACCAAATTTGAAAAGTGGACAAAAAAAGTCAGACTAGGATTCTGATCTTCTTTATATGTATGATATAATAATAAGACAAACATGTTAAATATCATTTATATAGTCAAGGAAGTGAATATGGCTCTCTTTGAAGTCATACAGCTACAAGCTAACCATTCAAATTATAGATTCTCAGCCAAGAACATGAATAAGTGTCCACAACAATGATGTTAAGTCAAGAAAATTCATGAACTGTGATCTTAACAAATAAAACTACCCACCAAACGACTTACTCCTCAAACAATTAAATGTGTGACCAAATATGAAGCCATCATATGAATAATATTATCAACTGCATGCAAGTCAGGCAATCATTATGCATGTCTGTGGAAATAGGGAACGATACACAAAATCTGTGATAATTAACATTCCATGTAACTCTAGATCAGTTAGGCAAACTACTTTTGTAAGATGATAATCAACATCTGTACAAAGACAGAAATAAATACCATCTTTATCACAACCAAATGCGCATATAAAATAGAATCAAGGGATCTCGCAAATTTCTCCATTTTATTAATGCACAGATTTAAGCATAAACATAACTTCCTCTACATCGCTTAAATGCCATTTCTTTCATAATCTCTACTATCTTCGGCAATAATTAATCCAGAAGTTAATTGGGAAAAGAGAAAAAAATGTAAATTTGAAAGCACACAGCATCACAATCTTCATGATGGCCACAAAAAATACACAATTGTAACAAACTTTAGTTGAAAAACAGAAGCTTATCAAAAAAAGGTTCAAGTTTAATCTATATGTAAGTATTGAATATGAATACCAGCTACATGTTGCATAACAAAGGAGAAATCTGATGCTTCAGTTCGAGTACACAGGCTTTAAACATTAACAACACTAATAGGAAACTAGCCACAGTATAGCTTAACACCTAATCCTGACCATTATTAAAACTTGTCTAGGTTCCATCATCTCAAGCATCCCATACCAAACTAAGACAACTGTTTTCTCTTCATTTCTCTATCGATGTCAGTCACCCTCCAAAGCTTAGATCCACAACAACCCTTTATCAAACTCCAAGCCATTTTAATCGGAAAAAAATACACACGATCACTTTAATCTAAACGAAACCCACTTCACATATTCACTTCATCATGAAAGAACAGAACTCGAAGTTGAAGAAGTAAGAAAACCCTAGCCCACATCAAAATCAACCAAGAAGAGCAAAGAAGCTAGAAGTGGATAGGATCGTAATTAAAATCAAATCAAAACCAAAAATTCCTTACCTCAGAAAAAGAAGCATCCTATTCTCATAGCCTCCAAAACCCTAGAAACACAAATCTACACAAATAACCGAAGCAAGGATTAGGTTGTTGTGAAACACTAGAAATTAAAAAAAAAATACTTTAACGAAAAAAGCCACAAGCTTTGACCACTTACAAGCACAAAAACAACTAGAGAGTCGCTTTCTCCACAAGGGTATTTCGGTTCGAAACAACGCACTCCACGGAGAGAGAGAGAGAGAGAGAGAGAGAAGGCGTGGAGAGCGAAGCAAACTCAGATTGGAGTGAGAGAGAGACATGACGGCTTTCCATAAAATAGTTTTATGTTATTTGAAAAGATAAAATAACATGCTTGTTATTTACTTGAATAAACACAACTCATATTGCGCCACGTGAGATAGTAAAGAGGGGGAGAATTTTGAGGCTGGCTGCTTAGAATGGTTAATGTGTTAGTAGCTGGTTGGTGGGTTATTTGGGAGAAAAGGACAGTAGTCATGTGGGTCCAGAGTAAATAGGAGTGGGCACGACACTGTCCAGTCCACAGGAGGGATTCTTACACCTGTTTTTCTTTGATTTGATGGGGGCATTGCTGTGTTCAGAGATTGACGAGCGTGTTTAGCAATGTGGTTGGAAGTATGTTTTAAATAATTTTTCGTGTTAAAATACATGTTAATAATATTTTTTTATTTTTTAAAAATTATTTTTAATATCAACACATCAAAACGATCCAAAACATACAAACTATATTAAATTTTAATAAAAAAAAAATTAAAATTTTTTGAGAACACGGCCGCAGCCGCGTTCCCAAATGTTACCTTAAAGATAGATGTTTGTATTTATGAAGGTGAAGATAAAGGATTGGATCTTGGTGACAACATCTGCTGCGGCTGTTCCAAACAAAGCACTCTTACTAATCCTTTCTGCATATTGAAATCGCACAAACATTGTATCTAATTACAGTGTCTGTGCATCAAGACCTTCTTCTCCTTCTTCTTCTTCTTCTTCTTCTTCTTTCAGATGATCAACCGATGTTCTTCCTGGTGATGACGATGTTAAGTGAATAGCTTAAAATCATCATCATTATCTTCTTCTTCTTCATCTTCTCCTTTTTTTTTTCTGGGCATCAAAACGTTTCTTGATTAACTTATTAATTACAGGTACTGCTTGTTATTGGAAGAACAGCCTCTTTGTAATTAGATACCCCCAAAGCAGCAAAGGGAGATTACATTAGAAGAAAGAAAATTAAGCAAACAAAAGAGATGAAATTGAGATTATATTTCAACAATATGGCAATGTTGAAAAAAAAACCCATCCTCAGTTCATCAGTAAACAGTTTTCAACAATAAATCATGGAAGAATGAAAAATCATGTCATGAAGCTTTCTTCTGCTAGTGCAGCAAAACTACACGAGTATATATATCTTTGTTTACTTCACAGATAGAATCGAATCATACTACTATGTACAAGGTTTGAAAGGTAAGAAGATGGATAAAAGGCACGTCAAGATCAATACTCATTAGACTTTCCGTCCAACTCCACCTCGAAGCAATCTAATGACAACCCAACACAATCATTTTTACACTTCCACGCCAACCACACTTCCAAGTACAAGTTTAACCACACCATGTTTTTTAAAAAATTAATTTTATTTTTTATTAAAATTTAATATATTTTATATATTTTGAATTGTTTTGATATTTTGATGTCAAAAATAATTTTTAAAAAATAAAAAATATATTATTGACATGCATTTCGATACGAAAAGTTATTTAAAAAGCAATCGTAACCACACTGCCAAACATACAGAATTAAATAGCTTGCTTACATTTCGAGGTGTGTTGGATTAATTTTTTTAAAGTGTGAAAAAGCAATACTTAAGTGTTGTAAATATATTTTAAAAAAATTAGCGACTCAACATTATAGAAAAAGATTTGAAAAAAAAATAATTATTAATTCCTATGAATCAAAATGATAAAAGATGTAATAAAAAAAAAAGTAAAAAAAATACCAGCACACCCAAGTGAATTGAAATTAAAAAGAAAAATCAAAATTATGGATCTAACGATGAAATTAAAAAAAAAAAAATTTGATAAAAAAACGAAGAATAAAAATTAAAAATTAAAATATTAAGGGTTAAAACCTCAAATATCATCAAATATTGAATTGAATGACAAAATTGAAAATTCCTAAGGCCACAACTTCACAAAAGAATTCAAAATAAAAATAAAAATCAAGAGAGTAAGGACTCAATTTGAGAAAGAGAAAAAAATTAAAATTAAAATACATTATTTAAAACTATGCTAAACCCAATAGGTTGATTTGTGACCCAAGAGACCTGGAGCTGAGACTGGCCTCGTTTTCAAAAGAAATTGCAATAAAACATAAAAAAACATTTGTTGCTCATATTTAATTTAAAAGTAAAAATCTTCATAAAAAAACTAAATTGGACAAAGCTTGAAAACAAAAGCTCTAGGTAACATGTGTTTTTTTCAAAATGAATGGAAAATCCCATAGGAAGTGGCGAAAAAACTAAGAAAACATTTAAGGATGAAACTGGAAAAAAATGAGTAAAAAAAGGGAAAAAACCAATCAAATCTGGTTGAACCTTCTAAACTCAAATCAATCCCTTAGAGCTGCAAATCGTTAAATTCCACACTTAGGCTCAACTAAAAAGATTAATATAAAACAAATTTAATGTTGAAGGGTAAAAAAAATTAATTTAATTAAAAAAATATTTTAAAATACCAAGATCTAACAAAGAACACACAAAAAAACCGAGGCAATATCAGGTCGATTTAATGTTGAAAAATAAAATAAATTAATTTAATCTAATTTTAAAAAATTCCTTTTAAAAGAGGTAGATCTAGCAAAGACAAAAAAAAAATAGAGGCAACTCGGGTTACTCTCAAAAAGTCAGAAAAGTCCTATCAAAAATGGAAAAAAATATCGGATGATGAAACCAAAAAATATATTAAAAAAAGGAATGAGAAAAACCAAGTAAGCTCGGAGGAACCTCTGAACCCCGAATTAATATCGCAAACTTGCAAATTGTTAAGCTCTAGACATGTGCTCAATTAAGAAGGTCAACACCCGAAAAATTTAATGCTAAATGATGAAATCGTAAAATAAAATCAAACTAAAAAAAATAAAGTTTAAAAATTCAACAGAAAAGAAAACCCAAGGAGAATAAAATAAAAAAACAAACTAATTCTATAAACCTTTTTAAATAAAATAAATAGAAATTAAAAGAATGAGAACCATATTAAACATATGAAAATATCCATGGAGAATGAAATTGAAAAACAAATATCTAATTTTATAAATTATTTCAAATAAAAAAATACTAATCAAAATACCAAAGATGAAATCTAAAGAAAAAAAAACTAATAGAAGGGTTGCATTGTGATTTGTAAAGACCAAATTTCAAAGATAAAAAAAATCTATTGAGGATGAAATTAAAAACAACTTTTTTATATATATAAATTATTTCAAATAAAAAAAAAGGCTAATCAATAGATCAAGGATCAAATCTGAAGATAAAACTAATTAAAAGGCTGCATGAATTTTTTTTAATGGACTAAGTGCTTTCCTAAAATGAGAGAGAAAAGGAGAAGGAAAAACAATAGTCGTTGACAGTGAACCAAAAGCGAAGAAGAAAGACACGCTGCATGGTCAGGTAGGCACCACTAAGAGGATCCATCGTTGCCTTGAAAGCCACCATTTGGCCACGTAACTTGGTTGCACGCGCTGCCACAAAATTTCTGGAGTCCCACGTGCCTCCAATTTAATAATTTATATAATATTATATAATTGGTAAAAGATAATTACCCAAAAAACCAAAAGGAAAATACACAAATACCCTTGCACACCCGTTTTTTTTTCAGGGGTAAGTTCGTGAATTCACTATACAATCAAATATGAAAACGCTAAGAATACCTCCAAGTGATAGGTATAAGTTATTTTGTTTTAAAAGGTAAAAAATTCATTATACCATACCAAAATTTTATGTGAAGACCAACCTGCCCCTAATAAATTCAGCAATGTCATTTAAATCCTCATGAAATATAAAATCACTTTAAAAAACATCTTTCAATTTTGAAAAAATAGTTTAGAAATCATAATTTTGTTTCAATCAATAAGACTATAACTCTTAGGTGATAATAAAAGAATGATGCATTTTAGTTTTTTTTTTTTTAATTTTCCTACCAATCCTCTACAAAACTATTGTATTGTTAATGAAAAAGCATTCACTTTGACTTTTTATTTATTTATTTTATTTTTTATAAACTTGACTCGATTTTTAGTTTAATAATTAATTTCCTATTCAAGAGACAATATTTGCAGGGGGTTTGCCATCTTGGAGGGAGATTACCATCTCGACAGCACCCACCATGGCCTTAACCTTACTTTTCCTTGTCTCAACAAGTTTGCATGTTATTTCTTCAATGACATTATTGCACAGCCCCTGTGCATCTTTTTTCCCATGAACATCTTGATGTCTCAAAACAACCTTTTCTGAATCAGGTTTACTATCAATTGCGGATCCATCAGCTCCTCTCCTCTTAAAGCTTTTTCTGCCATCAGCTTTGTGATTTTGGTTATCTCCCAACACTCTCACTCGCCTGAATTTCAACCTCCTTGGACTATTACTCTCAAACTGCATGTCAATCACCTTTCCCCTTTTGGAATGTAATTTCAAAGGGTTGTCATCCTTGTCCTTAGAAAGAACCGTCTTAGACTTTTTGTTCCTCTCTCCGTAATCCCTTTCCACTGCCTCTTCCATGTGCTAAGATAGAATTTGAGAAAGTAAATCTCTGTTCTCTTTATTTAAGAAGCCAGAAAGTAAATTATATATATATATATTGTTCCTTGGAACTTGGTTATAGAAAGATGAAAACTAGTTGTAATGACAATTGTTATAACTGTAAAACAACTATTTTAAGCTTCTAGAAATAGACAATTGTAACGAATTATTAACAATAAATCTAACAACAACAAGTTGGGTAAATCACGTAACACACTCTTCTAGCTTTGGCTTATCATCCCCCCTCAAGTGAAAGGGACTTAGAGCTATACAAAGTTGTGTTTTGAGGGATAAAAACCTTGAACTTGTGAGGTGCCTAGTCAATAGATCAGCTGGTTGCTCTTCAGCAGGAACAAAATGCAACTGTATCTTTCCTCTTATAACTTGATCTCGGATGAAGTGAAGATCTATTTCTATGTGCTTCATTCTAGCATGAAATATAGGGTTCTTTGCCATATGATAAGCACTGATATTATTCTACTAGAGTAGAGGGATTTCAAGTATAGATATACATAGTTCTTGCAACAAGGCTTACATCCAAACAATTTCAGCAGTACCTAAAGCAAGGCCTCGATACTCAGATTCTGCACTACTACGAGACACTACTTTTTGTTTGGTAGAGGACCAAAAGATTAAGTTACCCCCTAGATAAACCAAGTACTCACTTGAACTTTGCCTATCATCAGGTTGAGCACCCCAGTCTACATCTGTGAATCCTTCTATTGTCAAGTTGCTTGAAGCACTTAACAATAACCCATCTTGCATTGTTCCTCTTAGATACTGAAGGATCTTTTTGACTGAAAGCCAGTGAGCTGATGTTGGCTGTTGCATGAATTGGCATGCCTTATTAACAGTAAAAGCTATATTATGCCTTGTTATTGTAAGATACTAAAGTGCCCCTACTACACTTCGATATTGAGTAACCTCTTTCATAGGATTACCATCAAACTTGAACAAATTCTTCCCAATAACACCAGGTGTTTTTGCTGGTTTGGTATCAAACATTTCAGTTCTATATAGTAGATTTGAAATGTATTTGGTTTGGCTCAAATTTATAGAGCCTTCATTGTAAAAGAACTCTATACCTAGGAAATAAGATAGCTGCCCCAAGTCTCTTAAAGCAAAAACAGAGTCAAACTTAGCTATGAGTGAAGAAATTTATGTTAATGAGCTGTCGGTAATGATTATATCATCAATATAGACAATGACGATCAAAGTTATGGACTCACCACAGTGTAGAAACATAGAACTATTAGTCCTAGAATTGTTGAATCCCCACTATAGAAGAACAGAACTGAGTCTTTGAAACCAAGCTCATGGTGCTTGTTTCAAACCATATAAAGCCTTATTCAATCTACACATTTTTGTTGGGAATTGAGTGTCCACATATCTAGGAGGTTAAGACACGTATACTTGCTCTTCTAACTCACCATTTAGGAAAGCATTATGAACATCAAGTTGTCGAATTTCCCACTAAAACTAAGAGTAATAGTTAGTATGATTCGAATAGTTGCAGCCTTAACTACTGGACTAAAGGTCTCAAAATAATCAAAACCATGAGTTTGGTTATACCTTTTAGCCACAAGCTTGGCTTTGTACCTTTCTATGCTCCCATCTAGCTTGTGTTTTAGCTTGTACACCCATTTACAACCTATTATATTGACATCAGAAGGTTGTTTAACAAGATCCCAAGTGTGGTTTCGATGAAGAGCAGTAATCTCTATATCTATAGCTTGAGTCCAATTTGAATCTTTGAGGGCTTGTTTAAGAGTGTATGGTTCTGAGATCTTTATAGCAGATAAATCAAGGATGGTCTTTTTCTTGGTTATACCTCGCATCAATCTTGTTGTCATGCGTGGAGCTGGAGGAGGAGAGGGAGTTTGAGCCTCATGTATTGACTCGGGTAAGGTACTAGAGGCAGGAGTAGTTGTAGGACTACTTATAGAATTTGAATTGTCACTCGTAAAAGTGAAAGAAGATGGTAGTGATTCGTGTCTACTATTAGAACAAGAAGTTGAAGAAGTAGAGGAAGTTATAATGGTTGGAGTGAAAATTTATGTTGAAGTATCATTGGTTGGGGAAGGATAAAGAGTTTTAGTTGGTGGAAGTTGTGTTTCATCAAAGATAACATGAGGTGTAACATAAACTCGTCCAGTCAGAAAATCAAGACACAAAAATCCTTTGTAATTGAAGCTATAGCCAAGAAAAAGACACTGAACAGATCGATACTGCAACTTATAATTGTTGTAAGGACGAATGAATGGGTAACACAAGCAACCAAGCACTCTAAGAGACTTGTAATCAAGAATTTTTTTGAAAAAAAAGTGAAATAGGCTGAGTCATTTTTTAGTACTTTGCTTGGCATTCTGTTTATGAGAAAGGTTGTTGTCTGAAAGGCATATTGCCATAATTTCATTGGTAAGAAGACATGAGATAACAAGGCCAACCCAGATTCAACAATGTGCCTATGCTTCCTCTCAACTCTTCCATTCTGAGCTGAGTTGTAAGGGCAAGAAAAACGATGAAGTATGCCAAATTGTTGAAGAAAAGTCATAAATGACCTGAACTCGCCACCATTATCAGATTGTATACATTTGATTTTAGCATCAAATTGATTCTTTACTTAAAGTTTGAACTGCTTAAAAATAGGAAGAGCTTGGTCCTTTGTTTGTAGAGGATAGAATTATGTGTATTGTGAGTAATAATTATCTAGAAATAAGATGAAATATTTAGCACCATATGTAGACTTGACCGAGGCAGTTCCCCAGATGTTAGTGTGAACAAGTTCCAAAGGTTTGGATGCATGGGAAAGTGAAAGATGAGTAGGTAATCTATGTCTTTTAGCAAACTGCCAAGAAAAGCAAACATGAAACACCTTTTTGAGTTGGAAAGAGTGTGAATTAGAGACTAAACGTTGGGAACCAGTGTTTGAAATGGATAGGTGCTTACCATTACCAATTATGACCTTATTTGTCCCCGTGTATGGTGTAGAACTGGTTAAATTTCCCATGTTCTGAGTCAAATGATGACTTGCTCTAGAATCAAGATACCAAGTGTCATCTGCAAGGTTATTAGAAGAGGCAACCATAAAAGGTATAGAGTTTTGATTACCAGCATTTGAAGAAGGAGTACCACTATTCTAAGAGCTTTGATAAGAGATATCAAATATGTGGTAATAGACCTGAACCGTATGACAAAACTTGCCACATAATTGGCATTGTGGCTTCTCAGAGTTGGTTGAATTGTGCGTTCCATTCTGTCCATATCTACCCCCGTGACCACGACCTTTGTAGGTGTAGTTGCTGGTATTTGGAGTATAGTTTTGTCCTCGACCACCATTATATTTCCTTCCACCACCTCTGTTATTAGAGGAAGAGGTATAATTGGCAGACATAATGGAGATTTGTTCAATCGAGCTTTGTTGCTTAAGACAATGCTCAAAAGCTAGAAGCATACTGTAAACAGCTTTAATAGAGATCTTGTCATCTCTAATGTTAATAGTAGTAACAACTGCATTATAGTTAGATCTAAGGCCTCCAAGGAGATTCATAACCTAATCTTGTTCTGAGATAGGTTCTCTAATTGCTGCTAGACTATCTGCAGCTCATTTGACCTTCATGATGTAGTCTATCATAGACAAATCCATTCTTCATGGACTGTAACTCGAGCCTTAGTTGCATTATTCTAGCTCTTGAGGAAGACGAGAAGGTTTTCTCCAATGCATTCCAAGCAGAGTGAGAAGAATTGTGGCCTATGATATGTGTCATGATTGTTGGTGTAAGAGATGAGTAGATCCAGCTGAGGATTGTTTGATCTTATCTTCTCCAAGCAACAAAAGCTGGATGGATCACTCCTGTACTTAGTTCTTTCTCCGGATAGATGGAGGTTCCATCTATGAAATCCTTAAAACCATTAGCAAAAACAACATTATCAATCTGAGATCTCCACAAGATGTAATTGGTTCAACCAAGTTTCACAAACAGTGTGTGGTTAAGCATCTGATAGGAAGGAATGGATGCCATTATTGTGCTTTGTCCATATCCAATTGAGCCAGGGGATGAAGAAGATTAAGTAGAAGCGAAAGCCATAATTGGATCAAAAGAAAGAGATGGAAAGTGCGAGAGAAAAAAAAAAGAAAAAAAGGAGAATTCCCACACCTTTGATCCGGAGCTCTGATACCAAGATAGAATTTGAGAAAGTAAATCTTTGTTCTCTTTATTTAAGAAGCCATAGAGTAAATCATATATATATATATATTGTTTCTTAGAACTTAGTTACAGAAGGATGAAAACCAGTTGTAATAACATCTAGTATAACTGTAACATAGTTATGATAAGCTTCTAAAACTAGACAGTTGTAACAAATTATTAACAATAAATCTAATAACAACAAGTTGGTTAGATCATGTAACATACTTTTCTAGCTTTGGCTTATCATGTTGGGTTTCATTATAGTAAAAGAAAGTGTCATCTTCTTTTTCTGTCATGATACACTTAGATTTGTATTCATCTTCTTCACTATGAGACGCAGAGAGAGATTTTAGGAGGATGGAGACTTGAGTGAAGACAACGAAGGTGGTGATTATCATTGGTGTTGGATATTGGGTTAGGTCTGTTTGAAAAATAAGTTTGGTCTAAATATTTAGAGGAATTATTAAAA
>Ga0307518_10000121_pt1 | contig 55066 bp, 47 predicted proteins | sample 25_EM_MG_FD_203889 | JGI IMG/M metagenome (GOLD analysis project Ga0307518, IMG submission 203889) | Populus trichocarpa ectomycorrhiza microbial communities from riparian zone in the Pacific Northwest, United States - 25_EM | ecosystem: Host-associated > Plants > Roots > Unclassified | place...
CGACGCACCACGGCCCATCGGGTTTCAGCTCGACGAAAGCGCTCTCTCCTGGCTTGAGCACGAAATGCGGCTGGCCGTCCAGCGCGATGGAGCCACCGCCCGCGGCGAGATCGACGCGGACCCCGGCTTCCAGCACGCTCCAGCCGCGGACGCCCACCGCACGGACCTCGCCGGGCGCGATCGGCGCCTGCACGACGTACGGCGTCTCGTCGACCGGCCCGAGCGAGACCGCGACACCGTCCACAGTGGACTTCGGGCTCGGGCACAGCCGCCCGGGGATACTCGACAGCCCGACCCCGTCCGGAACCGCGAACGTGCAGTACAGCTCGGTCAGCGACGCGGGATCCCACCGGCTCTCCGAACACACGCTGACGTCGATCAGCGCGATCTCACGGCGGGCCTTCGTGACGACCTCGAGCACGGTCGCGCGGTTCGTGACGAGATCCGTGTCCACCTGATGGGTGGCCACCAGCCCGGCGGCGAGCCCGGCGACGGCGGATTCGTCGGCGCCCCCGGCGGGCAGCATCAGCAGCGGTACGTCGCCACAGGACGCCGCCGCGGCCCGCATCATGGTCTCGTTGCCAAGGCAGATGAGCACGCTCGCACCCGCGTCCACCATCCGGCGGACGGTGGAGATGATCTTGCCCGCATCGGTCCACACCATCACGCGGCCGACGCCGGCCACCCTCAGTGCCGAACGCAGGCTCTGGATGTCACGCTCCGAAGCGGGGTTCGCCACGATCCCCGCAACCGCTTCGCCCACATGTCCTCCGCTGCCGCGCCAAGTCCCTACAAGGAAACGACGTCCGGGCCACGAAAGAAAGAGTTGCACGAGGTTGCATCACAAAGCCACCGCGACTTCGGCGGACGAAGACGGCCAGCAGGGCGAGTTCGAGGACCAGCAGGATCCGTTCGGCCAGCCCGCTCACCGCGTGCGCGTCGAGCAGGAACGTCGACACGAAGACCACTAGCGCGGCCAGCACGGCGCAGGACAACCACCGGACCCCGCCGAGGATCAGGCCTCCCAGCGGCAACGCGACGAAAGCGGCGAGCGCCACATAGCGATGGATCGCGCCGTGCCAGGTCAGCGGCTGGTCCATCGGCTCCTGCGGGAACACCGCCAGCAGGCACAGCCCGAGGCCGAACACGGCGACGAGCCGGGCAGGCCACACCGCCCCGGACAGCCGGACGCAGGCCGCGGCGGTCAGCCCGCCGAAGCCGGTGGCCAGCATCGCGACCCCGACGAGCCGTGCGCCCTGGCCGACGTGGACGTACTCGCTGAAGGTGGTGGCCAGCGGATCGACGGCGACGACGACCTCCACGTAGATCGCGATGACCAGCCCCGCGGTCAGCCAGCCGAACGCGGACAGCCGGAGCATCCCCCTGATGTCGTTCATGAGGCGAGCCTGGCCGCGCGGCACCGGCCGGCACATCCCGCCCGGGCGAGCAGTCCGCTTCACCCCGTGGGGGACTCCCGGTGTCCCCCACGAGGTGATGTGCCCGGTCGGTGGCGCCGTTAGCGTCGAGCCATGGACTCCTACGGCGCCTCCCTGGGGTGGGCGCTCCTCACCGGCCGCGACGCCGATCTCGAACCGCCCTCCGCCTGGTGGCGCGGGCCGGCGTGGGTCAAGGTCGTGCTCACCGGGTCCGCGCTCGCGGTCCTGCTGGGCCTGACCTACGGCACGTGGGCGCGTTACCTCGGCGGCAGCAGTGTGCCGCTGATCTTCTTCCTGCTGATCCTGCAGATCACGCCGCCGTTGCTCGTCGTCCGCTTCCCGCTGACCGCCGTGCGGGTGGCGGCGGCGGGAATGGTCAGCGCGATCATCGCGATCCTCTTCCCCGCCGATCACGGCCTGTTCGGCCCGACGCTGTCCGACTGGCCGTTGCAGGTGCAGGTCCTGCCGTACCTGCCGGTGCTCGCGATGACGCTCGCCCGCACGAAACCCGGGCAGGGCAAGGGGATTTCGATCATCGCGGGGACACTCGCCGTCGCGGTCGGCCTCGCCCAGCTACCGCGCGCGGGTACGAAGTCCCTGGTGTGGTCGCTGATCGTGGTGGGCGTGACCATCGTGGCCGGCTACGGGATGCAGCAGCGCCGCCGGGCGCTGGAGCAGGCCGACGCGGCCGAGCGCACGACGGTCGAGGAGCGGACGAAACGGGCCTCGTTGCAGGAACGCGCGCTGATCGCCAGGGAACTGCACGACATCATCGGCCATCATCTCTCGCTGATCGCACTGCGGACCGACAGCGCCCGCTATCGCGTCCCGGACGTGTCCGATGCCGCCGCGGAGGAGTTCCGCGCCATCGGGGTCGCTGCCAGGGAAGCGCTCGACGAGGCCCGGCGGCTGGTCGGCGTGCTGCGCGAAACCGACGCCGAACCGGAACACGAGCCGCAGCCCGGGCTCGCCGAGGTGCCGTCGCTGATCGACGGCTGCCGGGCGTCCGGGATCGAGATCCGGGCGGAGATCGACGACGGGGACGGCATTCCCGCCTTGGTCGAACTGGCCGCGTACCGGATCCTGCAGGAGGCGCTGAGCAACGCGGCCCGGCACAGTCCGGGCGCGGGAGTGGACGTCGCAGTGCGGCGAGAACCGGACGGACTCACGATCCTCGTCGAAAACGGGGCGCCGTCGAGGCCCGCGGCACCGGCGGCGGGCGACGGCACCGGACTCGCCGGGATCGCCGAACGCGTTACGCTGATCGGCGGCGCCTACGAGGCCGGGCCGCGGCCGGACGGCGGTTTCCGCGTGGCCGTCAAGCTGGAGCTTCCGAGGGCGGGTGACGCGTGACGACCGTCTTCATCGTCGACGACCAGGCCCTGGTGCGGGAGAGTTTCGCCAGCCTGCTGGACGCGCAGCCGGGGCTGGACGTGGTGGGCCAAGCCGGTGACGGGATCGCGGCGCTCGCGGGTATTTCCGCCTTGGCGACGCGACCGGACGTCGTCCTGATGGACATCCGGATGCCGGTCATGGACGGCCTCGAAGCGACGAGGCGGTTGCTCGAAGGCGACGAGGCGAAGCCGAAGGTGATCGTCCTGACGACGTTCCATCTGGACGATTACGTCTACGAGGCGCTGCGGGCGGGCGCGAGCGGATTCCTGTTGAAGGACGCGCCGTCCGCCGAGCTGATCAACGCCATCGAAGTGGTCTCCGCCGGTGACGCGTTGCTCTCCCCCGCGGTCACGAAGCGGCTCATCGCGAACTTCGTGGCCGCCGCACCGGCTCCGCGGCCGTCCCCGGCGCGGTTCGACGTGCTCACCGAACGCGAGCGGGAGGTGCTGCGGCTGATCGCGAAAGGCCGGTCCAATCCGGAGATCGCCGCGGATCTGGTGCTGTCGGCGCAGACCGTGAAGACGTATGTGGGCCGGATATTGGCGAAACTCGGGGTGCGGGACCGCGCTCAGGCGATCGTGCTCGCGTACGAGGCGGGACTCGTCTCCCCCGCCTGAAACCGGTTGCGTCACCAGGAAAGGGCACGAGACTTTCGGTCGGCGGGCCGCCCGCCCGTCAGGACGCGGACGCCGAGCGGGACGAGCGCCAGGCCCAGTGCCACCGCGGTGACGACGCTCAGGAACTCGCTTTCCTTGAGCACTCCCATCCAGAGGGTGCACGGCCAGAGGAACAGCAGCGCCCGCGCGGTGCCGAACGTGCCGGCCCGGAACGCGCCGATGGCCAGCAGCAGCCCTCCGGCGTATTGGCCGACCGACGCGGTGACCGGGATCCGCCACAATCCGTAGGACAGGTCGACGTAGTCGTCCATCACGAGCCTCGTCGCCTGGTCCAGACCGAGCTTGTCGACGAGCTCGAAGGCCGCCAGATCGATCCCGGCGAAGTAGACCCGTGCGACCAGACCGAACGCGAGGAGCAGGAATCCCCAGACGGCCAACGCCGGCGCCTTCGCCGCGACGATCTTCGCCAGCATCAGGAAAGCCGGCAACAGGAGGACCGCGCCGAGCAGGAAGACCGAGTACGCGGCCGTCACCAAGCCGGGGTTCGCGGCGTACGCGGCCAGCTGTCCGGGCGCGGCGAAGGGCTGCTCGTCGAACCACGCGACTTGCTCCGGCGTGAAGTCCTTGAGCACCAGATGCCGCAGCAGCAGGCCCGCGAACCACACGAGCGGGGCGAGAATCAGTGCCACTCCGCCGATCCATCGGCCGGTTTTACCGTTCATGACGGAATCGTCGCCGGTACGGGTGACGCGAGACAGCACCCGAAAGTCAGGCGGAGGCCTCGACTTTCGTCAGGATCGGTCCCGGACAAGCAGCAGGGCCGCCTCCCCGAGGGGATGACGGCCCTGCTTGGAAAACCTGGATCAGATCACGGTGACCGAGGTGGCCTGCGGACCCTTCGCGCCCTGCCCGATCTCGAACTCCACGCGGGCGTTCTCCTCGAGGGTACGGAAGCCGTTGCCCTTGATCTCGCTGTAGTGCACGAAGACGTCGCCGCCGCCGTTGTCGGGAGTGATGAAGCCGAACCCCTTCTCGGAGTTGAACCACTTCACAGTGCCCTGAGTCATAAAATCTCCATATGCAACACAAACAAACAGGAAGCCACGTCGGCAGCCCGGGTCATGACCAGACGGTTTGCTTCCCCGGAAACACGAGGAGACACTACGCCCGCTGAGTTCTGCGAGCGTGAACCAACACGAACACAAAAAACGAGACCTGAATCAGTAAAGCACACCTCACGCAGGCCGACAAGCATCATCACCCGGGTGTGCGCGGACGCACTGCGCCTTCACCGACTGTACCTCTCCGGCCGGCGACGCGACCGGCCGGGCTATTCCCCGCTGGCCGCGCGCAACGGCGCCTCGTTGCCGAACGGCGAACGGCGCAACGCCTCCCGGTTCGTGGCCACGACGGCGATGTCGTGGGTCTCCGCGTCCGCACTGAACAGCACCGGCACCACGCCGGAAACGGACTTGTCCTGTGGCTTCGCTTCGTCAGCCATGTTTTCTCCCAGTGTCAACACAACGCTCTAGGTACGTACTGCGTGCCAACAACCCCACCGGCCATTGCCCGGTCCATATCGGACTCTCGGTGTTGCCGCGATTGTGCCACGGCCGACCGACAAAATCCGGTGTCCGCGACCGAAACTCGGCCGAGTCGTCATCTCGTTCCCACCCTTTGGGGCAGGTGAAGGCGGCACCACAAGGGTTTCTGTGTATCCCCTGAGAAAAAGTACCGCCCGGTAATCGGCGTGGCGGCCCCTACTGGCCGCCCTGTTGCTGCTGCCTCGACGCGCCCAGCAGGCTCGTCAGCCGGATGTCCGGTGTCACCACGTCCGGATCCGTGCGGATGTCGATCACACAGGGCCGTTGCCGCACCAGCGCGCTCGCGATGATCGGCTCCAGCTCTTCCCGATCGTCCACGGTGTACCCGGCGGCGCCGAGCCCGCGCGCCCACGACGCGAAGTCGGTGACGGGGACGGTGACCCCCGACAGCCGCCCGTGTTTGCGCGCCTGGTGCACGGCGAGCGGGCCGTGCAGTCCGTTCTGGAACACCAGGACGGTCACCGGCACCCGGTAGCGGACGGCGGTCTCGATCTCCTGCCCGGTCATCAGCGCGCCGCCGTCGCCCGCCATCGCGATCACCGTGCGGCGTGGTTCGGCGAGTTTCGCCGCGACCGCCGCGGGGACCGCGTAGCCCATGGCCGCGTTGCTCGGCCCGAGCTGGCTGCGTGGCGCGGTGAAACACCAGTAGCGGTGCATGAACTGGGCGAAGTTGCCCGCGTCGCTGGTCACGATCGCGTCTTCGGGCGCGAGTTTGCGCACCGCGCGGATGACGTCGGCGGGGTGGACGCGGGTGGCGCCGCTGGTGTCGGGCGGCGTCATGAAGGTGTGCACGGCGGCGTTCGCGGCCGACGCGCGCCGCTGCCTCGGCGAGGCCACATTGCGCAGTTCACGCAGGAAGGGCTCGACCTCGGAGTCGACCCGGAAGGTCAGGCCGCCACGGCGGGCGGGCTCGATCCCGGTGCCGACCAGCACCAGCGTCTGCGACGGCGTCGGGTAGCGGAAGGACTGGGTGGTGACCTCGTCGAGCTGCGTGCCCAGCGCGAGCACGAGGTCCGCGCGCTCCAGCGCGTCGAGCTGCCGCGCGGGGATGCCGATGCCGAGATGGCCTGCGTAGCGCGCGTGGTTCTCGGGGAAGGCGTCCTGGCGGCGGAACGCGTTGTACACCGGCAGCGCGAGCTCGTCGGCGACGGCGATCAGCTCGTCGCGCGCGGCGCGGGCTCGGCCGCCGACGATCACCACCGGGTAGCGGGCCTCGTCGACCAGCTGCGCGACCGCCTCGGCGGTCCGGCCGAGCGCGCCGGTGGCCGGCGGGCGCACGGCGGCGACCGGTTTCGCCGAATCGAACGGGACACCCCAGAAATCGGCGGGGACGGCGACGACGGTGGGCCCCGGCCGCCCCTCACGGCAGCGGGTCAGCGCCTCGACCAGCAGGCCGGGCACCTCGTCGGGGGATTCCGCGCGGCCGGTCCACTTCGAGATCGGCTCGAACATCGCGGTCAGGTCCGCGGTGGGCAGCTCGCTCGTCGGGCCGGGATCCTGCGGCGGGTTCTCCAGGAGGACGACCATCGGGCTCTCGTCCTGATACGCCGTCGAGACGCCGATCGCGAGGTTCGCCGCGCTCGGGCCACGGCCGGCGAGCAGCACCGCGGGATGCTCGGTGAGCTTGCCTTCGGCCTCGGCCATGAAGGCGGCGCCGGAGTCGTGCCTCGCCGAGACGAAGGTGATCGAGCGCTCGCGTTGCAGCGCGTCGAGCAGATCCAGGAAGGACTCACCCACCACCGCGTACACGCGGTGGATCTGCGCCTCGGTCAGGATCCGCACGGCCGTCTGGGCGACGGACGCTCCCGGTTGGTATCTAATGAGAAGAGCTTAGGCGGGCGGTGATCGGTGCCGTCAAGCGATCTTCCGATTCCGGCAACCCCGGAGCGGCGGAATGTCCGATATTCGGAACGTGTTCGAGCAAGGGAGCACGAAAACGTGACTTCAGCCACCGCCGGACGTGAAACTGTTTTCACTTACGGGGCGCCTGCCTTGAAGTACGGCGCCGGGTCGAGCGATGAGATCGGCTACGACCTCACCCAGTACGGCGCGCGCCGCGTGCTCGTCCTGACCGACGCGGGAGTCGCCGCGACGGGCTGGCCACAACGGATCGCCGAAGGCATCGAAACCTATGGCATCGAAGCGGTCGTCTTCGACGGAGTGCACGTCGAGCCGACCGACGTCAGCATGCGGAAGGCCGTCGAGTTCGCCCGCGGACAGGGCGAGTGGGACGCCTTCGTCGCCGTCGGCGGCGGGTCGGCCATCGACACCGCCAAGGCGGTGAACCTGTTGACCAGCAACGACGGCGACCTGATGGATTACGTCAACGCGCCGGTCGGCGGCGGCCGCGCCCCGGGTTCGCCGCTGAAACCGCTGGTCGCGGTGCCGACCACGACCGGGACGGGCTCGGAGAGCACCACGGTCTGCGTGCTGGACGTGTTGTCACTGCGGGTGAAGAGCGGTATCAGCCATCTCCGGATGCGGCCGAGCCTCGCCGTGGTCGACCCGAGGCTGACGGTCTCGCAGCCGCCCGAGGTGACCGCCGCGAGCGGGATGGACATCCTTTGCCACGCCGCCGAAAGCTACACGGCCAAGCCGTACACCGAGTTCGACCGGAAGCGGCCGGAGGACCGGGTTCCTTACTGTGGCTCGAATCCGCTGGCCGACATGTTCGCCGAGCAATCGCTGCGGCTGCTGTCGTGGGCGTTGCCCGCGGCCGTGCGGGACGGCTCCGACATGAAGGCGCGCGAGGCGATGGCGCTCGCGGCGACGTTCGCCGGGCTCGGCTTCGGCAACGCCGGGGTGCACATCCCGCACGCCAACGCGTATCCGATCGCCGGGCAGGTGCGGGAGTTCCATCCGTCCGGGTATCCGGGCGACGAAGCGATGGTGCCGCACGGGATGGCCGTCTCGCTGACGGCGCCGGCGGCGTTCCGGTTCACCTTCGACGCCGCGCCCGAACGGCACATCCGGGTGGCGCGGCTGCTCGCGCCGGACTACGAATGGCCGGGCGATCTGCGGGATCACCTGCCCGCGGTGCTCGGGCAGATCATGCGGGAGATCGGGATCCCCAACGGGATCGGCGCGGTCGGCTACACCGAGTCCGATGTGGACTCACTGGTTTCCGGCACGGTGAAACAACAACGGCTGCTGGCGACGGCGCCGCGCGAGGCGTCCGAAGCCGACCTCGCCGTCATCCTGCGGGAATCGGTGACGCTGTGGTGAACGCCGAGTATCCGCACTGGCAGACGGTTCCGTTGCGGTGGAAGGACAACGACGTCTACGGGCACGTCAACAACGTCGTCCACTATTCGGTGATGGACACCGTGATCAACACCTGGTTGATCGAACGCGGCGGCCTCGACATCGAGACCGGCGGGGTCATCGGGTTGTGCGTGGAATCGCAGTGCAAGTACCACGCTTCGGTGTCGTTCCCGGGAGAACTCGAGGTCGGCCTGCGGGTGGACCATCTCGGCCGGTCCAGTGTCCGCTACGAGGTCGGGATGTATTCGAAGGAGACGGTGATCGCGGAAGGGCGTTTCGTGCACGTCTTCGTCGATCGCGAATCCCGGCGCCCGGTCCCCGTCGAGGGGCTACTCAGGAGCGCGCTGGAAGAACTGCGCACTGGGCTGGGGTAGCCGCGGCGACCACGCGTGCATGAGCTGGGCGTAGCGCGTGGACCGGTCCATGAGTTCGAGGTGGGTGCCCAGTGCGGTCTCCTTGCCGTCCATCACCAGGACCCGGTCCGCGCGCAACGCCGACGTCAGCCGGTGCGCGATCACCACCAGCACCCCGCCCCGCTCGGCGAACGCCCGTTCCGCGCGGGCTTCGGCGGGCGGGTCGAGGTGCGACGTCGCCTCGTCGAGGATGACGACGCCCGCTTCGCTCGCGTACACCCGCGCGAGCGCGATCAGCTGCGCCTCACCGGCGGACAGCGTGCCGTGCCCGATCTCGCCGTCGAGCCCGCCCAGCCGGGTGACCAGCGGTTCCGCGCCGACGGCCGCCACCGCCGCCAGGAGTTCGCCGTCCATCGCGGTCTGCGCGAACAGGCCGACGTTGTCCCGCACGGTCCCGGCGAAGACGTACGCCTCCTGCGGGATCAACGCGACCATCCGGTGCCGCAGCGCCGCCGGGACCTCCCGGACCGGCACTCCGCCGAGCAGCACCCGGCCAGCCTGCGGTTCGAGCATCCCGGTCAGGAGCCCGGCCAAGGTCGACTTGCCGATCCCGCTCGGCCCCACGACCGCGAGCCGCTCGCCGGGCCGCAGGTGCAGGTCGAGTCCGCGCACCACCGGCTGCGCGGCCGCACCCCAGCTGAAGGTCAGGTCGCGCACGTAGATCGCGGTCCCGTCGGGTTCGGCCGTGCCGTCGGGCTCCGGCTCCGCCTGGGCGGTCTCGGCGAGCCGCCGCAGCGCGACGATCAGCCGCAGCACCACGGTGCTCGCGGTCGCGGCCAGCCCGCGCAACGCCGGCTGCATCGTCGTCGCCAGGTAGACGAGCGCGCCGAGCGCGGCACCGGCGGTGAGCACCCCGTCCTTGACCATGCCCGGCGCCACCAGCAACGCCAGGAGCAGCGGCACGAAACCGCCGGTCGCGATGACCACCGTCCTGGCCGCCCCGGACCGCGCCACCCGTACGGCCGCCCTGGCCTGCGTGTCGATGGCGTCGTAAAGCTCCAGCGCCGCCAGGGGTTCCGCGCCGCACGCGACGATGTCCCGCATCCCGGACAGCGACGCGCCCGCGACCTCGGCGGTCCGCTCGTCGGCCAGCGCGAGCGCGCGCTGACGCCGCGCCAGCGAAGGGAGCAGACAGGCGAACACCGCGACCGAGACCACCACCGGGATCGCGACGATCAACGCGAGCGAACCGGCGACAGTGAACAGACCGGCAAGCGCCGCCACCGTCGTCACGATCATCCCGCGCGCCTGCACCAGCAGCCCGGCCGTGGCGTCGCGCACCACCTCGACGTGCTGGGTGATGCGGGCGACGCCGCTGGCGTCCGGCTGATTGCGCGGTGGCGCCGGATCGTGCAGGACCCCGCGCACGACGGCGGTCACCAGCGCGTCGCGCAACGGCTCCACGACCTTGCCGAGCTGATGCCACACCAGCCGCGAACCGAACGCGCCGATCACGGCGACCAGCCCGAAGACCGCGAGCCAACGCAGTCCGGTGCCTGGCCGATCCGCGGCAAACCCCTCGTCAACCGCGAGTTCGACCAGGCGACCGGACAAGAACGCGGGCGCGCTCTCCAGCACGGAACAGGCCAGCAGGACCAGTCCGCCGCGCCACTGCCCGGCCAGCGCCGAGCGATAGAGCCCCCAGACGCTCATTCCGCACCCTCTGCGCTTATCGACGAACCCGCGACCGCGATCGCGTCGCCAGGGCGCCCCTTTCCGGCGCCTCGCACATCGTGTCGCCCGGGCGCCCCGCCACCGCGATAGCGGGACCTTCGGCCGGGGCGGGTTCGTGTCGTAGTCAGTCCGGTTTCGCTATTCACAGCTGCTCCGCCCCCACACCGGTGAAGACCGCGCGATAAGCCGGACTCCGCCACAGCTCGTCATGCGGGCCGACCGCCCGGACGCGGCCGTCTTCCAGCCACACCACCGTGTCCGCCCGCGACGCGGTGGCCGCGCGATGCGTCACCACCACCCTCGTCCTGCCGGGCAGCGTGCGTTCGATCGCCTCCTCGACGGCGGCTTCGGTGACCGTGTCGAGGCTGGCGGTGGCGTCGTCGAGGATGAGCACCCGCGGCGCGTGCGCGATCGCGCGCGCCAGCCCGATCCGCTGCGCCTCCCCGCCGGAAAGCGGTGTCTCCCTGAGCGGTGTCCGGTAGCCGTCCGGCAGCCGGACGATCAGGTCGTCGACCTGCGCGGACCGGCAGGCGGCACGCACGGCGGCCTCGCCCGCCCACGAGCCGTAGCCGACGGCGTCGCCGATCGTCGCGCCGAGCAGCGCGGGCCGTTCGAAGGCGAACCCGACGACCGCGCGGAGCTCGTACGGCCGCAGTTTCTCCAGCGGACGGCCGTCGAGCGTCGCCGTTCCCTCGTCCGGGGGCAGCAGCCCGCCGAGGACGTTGACCAGCGCGGACTTCCCGGAGCCGGACTTCCCGACGACCGCGGTGAACCGGCCGCCCCGCACGAGCAGGTCGACGTCGCGCAACGCGCCTTCGACGGTGACGCCGCGCAGTTCGAGCGTGCCCCGCCCCGGGACGACACCGAGTTCACCCGGTTCGGGGACCGGCGCCTCCAGCACCTCGGTGATCCGCCGCGCACACGACCGAGCGCGGGAAAGTGTGGTGAGCAAAGGAATCTGCGTGATCAGGCCCATGCCGAGCGCGACGTAGCCGAGGGCAGCGAGGACCTGGCCGACGGTCAGCCTGTCTTCCAGCACGCCGAATCCGGCGGCGGCGAGCACCGCGAGTTCGACCGCGGGCAACAGCAGACCGGAACGCCACACCATCCGGGCCTGCGTGCGCCACATCCCGCGGCCGGCGAGGCTCAGCTTCGGCAACGGCCGCAGGACACGGTCGGCTTCGCGGTCGGCGGTGCCCGACGCGGCGATCGTGCGGAGCCCGGCGACGGCGTCGACCATCCTCGCCGCCAGTTCGCCGGACACCTGTTGATAGGTGAGGACGTCGTCGGCGGTGTTCTTCAGATGGGTGCGCGCGAGCATCAGGCCGAACGGGATGCTGCCGAGGAAGACGAGCGCGAGCCGCCAGTCCATCAGCGCGAGCAGGACCACGGCTCCGCCGGAGATCAGGGTGGTCGACCCGAGCTGGACCACGACCGAGGCGACCAGTCCCGCGCCGGTGCAGTCGCCGGTGAGCCTGCTGATCGCGTCGCCGTCGGCGAAGGTCGATCTGGTGCCGAGCGCGAGATAGCGGTCGGCGAGTTTGCGGCGCAGCCAGGCCGTGGCGGACGCGGTCATCCGGGCGGTGAGGATGCCGCCGATCAGGCCGACGGCGATCTCGGTGACGCCGAGGACGATCAGCCAGGAGACCTCGGGCAGGCTGGGCCGTCCGGCCACGACCGCGTCGACCGCGGCGGCGAGCGCGCCGGGCAGGAGCAGCCCCGCCGCCGTCCCGGCGAGCGCGCTGAGGATCAGCGCGAGCAGGCGGGGGCGATCCAGCGCGGTCACCTTGACCAGCAACCGATCGGCGGAACCCGCCATCCCACTCCTTAAGTCTCGGGGCGGAGGCGAGGGCCTCCTTCCCCTCGTCTCACGCGGTGAAGGGCGCTTTACCCGCATCGCATGCGGTGAGGGGCCCCTTCAGCCACTCGTCACACCGTGATCCCAACGAGACGAACCAGAAGGCAAAATGAAGGCGCGGGAGCGGCGCACTTGGCCTGTGCCGCTCCCGCGCCTTCAGTGCTCAGCCGTGACTCAGTGGCAGGTCAGCAGGCTGACGGTGCTGTTCGCGCAGGAGGCCAGCAGGCTGAGGTTGCTCGCGCCGCCGTGGCTGCCACCGCCGCCGCCTTCGAGAACCTCGGGGGCTTCCAGGGCCTGCAGGTCGAGAACCAGTTCCATGGTGTTCCCTTTCACTAGTTACCTCTTGGTCCGCCGTCCTCATCGGACGGCAGTTCGGGAGGACAGGAAAGGCAGCGCGGCCTTCCCGTCCAGGGTGGCGGCCAAGGCGAGCAGGACGCCCGCGCCGCCGGTGACGACGTCCATCGACAGCCGCAGCAGCTGGTTGCCGGGGAACGCCAGGCCGCCCTTGTACGGCACCGCGTACCAGGCCAGCCGGGAAAGATGCAGGTCGATGGCGTCGCGGACACGCTGGTCCGGTTCGGCGCCCATGGCCAGCGCGGTCATCAGCCCGGCCCTGCCGAACAACAGCCCGGGGTGGATGACGAACTCGCCGCGGCACGCTTCGCGTAGGCCGGGAAGGCTCTTCAACGCCGTCGCGTCCGGACGGTGCTTCGCGAGCTCCTCGGCGACCATCAGGATCCCGGCGCTGCCGACACCCGCGTACGGCAGCGTCCGGGTCTCGCCGTCGCGGACCTGCAGCGAGCCGTCGTCGGACTCGACGCATTCCTCGATGTCGCGCTCCAGCGCCTGGTCGGCGAAGGACAGCCAGCCTTCTTCACGGGTGCGTTCGAACAGCCGCACGAACAGCAGCGCCGGACCGGACCAGCCGTTGAGCAGCCCCGCGCGGCCGAAGTCGCCGGGCGGGTCGGCGATCTCGAGCGCTTCGGCGAGCCGGACGGCGGTGGCGAGCGCCTGCCTGCCGAACTCGTTGTCCTTGCGGGCCACCGCGAAGTGCAGCTGGGTGAGCCCGATGCCGGACAGGCCGCCTTCCAGGCCGTGGTCGGTGGTCTGCTCGACCAGCGTCGCCGACGCCGCCAAGAGCTTGGTGGCCTCTTCGCGGTACCCGAGCTCTTCGAGCACGTACGCGATCCCGTACGAGCCGTCGTAGAACCCCGGCCGTCCGGGCGGATCGCGGCGGATCGAGTCCAGCAGCCAACGCTCGTGGGCGGGATGCCGATGCCCGGCCCCGTGCAGGGCGTAGAGGACGCCGGCCGCGCCATAGCCGAAGCACGCTCCGCCGACGCGGAACTGTTCGATGTCGCCGGGAAACAGCCGGTCGGTGCGCTCGGGGGTCGCGCTGGCGAGGATCGCCTCGGTGATCTGCTTGCGGACCAGCGCCCAGTCGGGTCGTTCCTGGTCCAGCTCGGTGGTGCTCGTGAGCGGCGGCAGGTTCCGGGGCGCGAGTTCGGCGACGATCGAGTCGGCGTAGCCGTCCGGGACGTCGAAGCGCTGCTGGACGAAGTCCGCGAGCCCACGCAGCTTCGCCGGGGCGAGCTCGAGGAGCGTCGTGAGCGGCAGGAAGATCCACAGCTTCAAGACGGCGAGCGCGTACTCGTCGACCTCGAACCCGTTCCGGTCCCTCGGGGCACGGAAGCCGGGCGCGCCGAGCGCGGGCCGGGTGCCGCTTTCGATGTCGGAGGCCATCTCGAAGTCGATCAGGGAGACGTTGTCGTCGTCTCCGTCCACCAGGATGTTCAGCGAGTGCAGGTCGCCGAAGACGATCCCGCGGCCGTGGACCTCGCCGACCATCGCCTCCACCCGCCGGACCAGCGCCAGCGCGCGTTCGGTGTACGCGGCGATGTCGGCCTCGGTGGTGTCGCGCCGGGTGAGCGGGTAGTTGCGGGCGAGCCAGTTGCCGAGCGAGACGCCGGGCATGTACTCCATCGCCAGGAAGTGGTGCTCCCAGACGGTGAAGCGGTCGTAGGCGGTGGGGATGCCGTCGATGCCCTTCAACCGCTCCAGCACCTCGTGCTCGCGACGGAGGCGTTCGACGGCGTCGACCTCGTCGCGGTCCAGGCCGGCGAACGGCCGGGCCTCCTTGAGGACAACCCGCTCGTCGTCGGATTTCCGGTCGGCGAGGTACACGCCGCCGCCGTTGGAGAAGTGCAGAGAACTTTTCACCTGATAGGGGAACTGATCCGCACCGCCGCTCTTGCGAGCTGCGAGATGAGGCGCGAGGAACTCCGGAATCGTCACCCAGTCGGGTACGGAGAAGGTCGGTTCGCGCTTGTCCGGGACCAGCGTCCCGTCCGGTTTGCGGACCGCGAGAACCCGCTTGCCGTCGAGTTCGACCCATTGCTCGGCGAATCCGCCGTAGCGGACGTAGAGCGGCCCGGCACCATACCGAAGATCACTGAGAATGTACGCCCCGGGTTCGCCGTCGAGCTTCGCCGACAACGCCGCGAGAACACGCTCGAGCTCGTTGTTGTCAGCTGGATAAAGAGTCAGTAACTTACCGCTTCCGTCACGCGGGGCGTATTTCGAATTCCTGGCGAGCAGCGTCGTCCGCGAACGCAGATGCTTGTACGACACCGCGTGCTCGACACAATGCTCGTGCACCTTCACGAGCACCCGCTCGGCGTTGCCCAAACCTGCCGAGACGTGGATTTTCCAGCCCTGCGAGGGAAGGTTTCGAGCAACAGGGTGCAACAACCGCCACACTCCGCGCACCCCGGTACGCCAGCCGTCCTCAGGGACGGGCAACAGGGAGGCGAAATCGTCGGCGGCGTCCCCGGTTTCCCGCTGCTCATCGAAGAACAGTGGATCGGCGAAGCAATACGCTTCGTACCGGACGTCCATCGAGCGCCCCCTCCTTGGCACCAATCGGATGGGCCATGTGCACCATCGCGATGCAGAATATTCCACCCGCCGGACCCCGAACGGCCAATCCGCCATATCGGGGGTTCGGATGGGCTGTTCAGGGACGTGAATTCGAAAACTACCGAATGGTAGGGGTACCCAGCGTGAGATCAACTCGAATTTCAACCACCCGGTCGGTGTGTAACAGGAACGAACCGGCGTCGTAATCCCTGGTCGAGACGCAGAACCCAATAATGCGCGACCGAATTGACGGTGCGCCAACCGGCCGCGCTTCGTGATCTATTCACCCGAGGTCTGGACCACTGCGCCGCAGCGTGTCGCCCGCCACGCGGCCCACCGGTCGCCCGTCGGCGATGATCCGCCCGGAGGTACGTTGTCGCCGGTGGAGCGGGTAAGGAGGCCGACGTGATCACAGGGTTCGCGGTGACCGTCGCGATCTGCGCGACGTTGGTCGCGGCGTGGAGTTTCGTCCAGGCGGCACGCAAGAAGCTGCCCGACAACGCACTGCTCGCCGGCCTCGCGGTGATCGAAGTACTCCTGGTGGCCCAGCTCGTGATCGGTGTCGTCCTGCTGATCGGCGGCGGCCGCCCCGGCAGCATGGCCACCTATCTCGCCTACCTGATCGGCTGCCTGGTCGTGCTCCCGCTCGGGACGTTCTGGGCGCTGGCCGAGCGCACGCGCGCGAGCACCGCGATCCTCGGCATCGCCTGCCTCGCCATCCCGGTGATGGTGCTCCGGCTGCACGAGGTGTGGGCGGGCGCCAGTGCCTGAAACCGAGGAGAAGACGGTGGAGAAGGCTTCCGGCCCGGGACGGATCCTGGTCGCGGTGTACGCGATCTTCGCGCTGGCGGCGACCTCGCGCGCCGCGGTGCAGATCAGCACCAAGTTCCACGAAGCCCCGCTGGCCTACGCCCTCTCGGCGTTCGCGGCCGTCGTCTACCTGCTGGCCACCGTGGCGCTGGCCCGCCGCGGCGCGGGCTGGTGGCGGGTCGCGCTGATCGCCTGCGGCGTCGAACTGCTCGGCGTGCTGACCGTCGGCACGTTCAGCCTCTTCGACCGCGAGGCCTTCCCGCACGCCACCGTGTGGTCGGTGTACGGGCAGGGCTACCTCTTCATCCCGCTGGTACTGCCGGTGATCGGACTGTTCTGGTTGCGTAGGGCAAAGCCGTAACAGGAGAGCGTTGGGGCTCGTGAGTGGCAAGGACGGTTAGAACCGTCCTTGCCACTCACGAGTCGAAGCAGCCCTTTTCGTTGAGCGGGCCGAACGTGGGCAGGACCAGCCCGCACAGGTAGCCGTCGATCCAGCGCCCGTTGCCCGCGACGTTGGTGAGCACCCGGATCGCCGGCGCGAACGCGGCGATCCCCTTGGCCAGCGAATCCTGATTGCGCTGGAGCATCGACGTCAGCCGGTCGAGTTGTTCGAGCACCGGCCCCAGTTGCCCGTCGTTGTCGGCGATGATGCCGTCGAGCGCGGTCGCGAGCCGTTTCGAGCCGTCGAGCAGTTCCTTGATCGCCTGCTGCCGCGTGGTGATCGCGCGCAGCAACGCGTTGCCGTCCTGGATCAGCCGTTGGGCCTCGGTGTCGCGGTCGACGAGGGTCTGCGAGACCTGACGCGTGTTCGCGACGAGCGTCCGGAGCTGCCGGTCCCGGGAGGCGATGGTGCCGGAAAGTTTCGTGATCCCGTCGAGCGCGGAGCGGACGTCGGCCGGGGTATCGGCGAAAGTCGCCGAAATCGTGTCGAAGCTTTTCGCCAGTTGGCCGACATCGATGGCGTCGACGGTTTTCGACAAATCCCGAAACGCTTCAAGGACGTCATACGGCGCGGTGGTCCGCCGCAGCGGGATCGGGTCTCCGGGGTCGAGGATCGCTTCGCCGCGCGGGTCGAGCGCCAAGTACTTCTGCCCCAGGACGTTCTTGATCTGAATGGACGCGCTCGTGGCGTCGCCGACCCAGGCGTCCTTCACCCGGAAGGAGACGAGCACGCGATCGCCTTCGAGGTCGATCTCGGACACCTTGCCGACCTTCACCCCGGCGATCCGGACGTCGTTGTCGGCGCGCAGGCCGCCCGCGTCGGAGAATTCGGCGGAATACGTGGTGCCGCCGCCGATCACCGGCAACGCGTCGGCGTTGAGCGCCGCCGCCATGCCGAGGGCCATCGTGGTGAGCCCGGCGAGCGCCACCTTGACCGGATCCGCCGCGCCGAAGGACCTCATCGTCTCACCTCGCAGGTCACGAGCGGCAAAGCTTAGGGGCCGCTCTTGCCCATCGCCAGGTGAAACGTTGCACCGATCGGGTGGCAACATCTGTCCATTGTGGACTCTATGGGACGTCGAGGCGGACTTCGTAATGGAGCGTCTTGTACTTCTTCAGCCGGTGGAAGAGCGGGACGAGGAAGCCGTGCAGGAGCCGATGCTTCTTCGCCAGGAGAGCGGCCGCGTGCCGCGCCTCGGCGCCGTCGAGCAGGCGGACCCGCGCGGTCACGGGCTCTCCGGTCGGCACGCCGCGGAACGTCGACGGGGCGATCTCGACCCGGGGGTTGTTGCGCATCCGCTTGGCCTTCCACGCCGCGTCATACGTCCGGATGTACGCGTGATCGCCTTCGACGGCGATGTTGATCGGCGTCCCGATGGGCGTCCCGTCCCGTTTGAAGGTCTTCAGCAGGATCGTCTTCTGGTCGGTGAACCTGGTGAGCTGTGTAGTCATGCCCTTGGGACGAAGACGCCGCACGAAACGTGACGGGCTACCGCCAGAGTTCGTTCGCGGTCCCCCGGGCGACATGCTCCTCGTAGACCTCGACCTTCCGGTTGATCAGGTCCAGGCAGTCGGCCAGCTCGGCGATCCGGTCGCGGACGGTGTTCTGGTGTTCCCGCAGCAGTTCGAGCCGCTTTTCCTCGTTTCCCGGCCCTTGGCGGACGAGTTCGGCGAAGGCGCGGATGACGGCGAGCGGCATTCCGGACGCCCGGAATTTCGTGCAGTTCAGCAGCCATTCGACGTCGTGTTCGGTGTACACGCGGCGCCCGCCCGCGTCCCGTTTCACCGGTGCCGCGAGCAGCCCTTCCTTCTCGTAGAAGCGAAGCGCGTGCACGCTGAGGCCCGTCCGCTCGGTGACCTGGCCGATCGCGAGTTCCGTCACCGGACCGACGATAGCCCCTTGACCTAGAGAGCCCTCTAGCTCTTAGCGTCCGCCTCATGACCACCGCACAACACAAGATCGGCTCCGGCTTCGGCGCGCACAGTACCGCCGAAGAAGTACTGAACGGCATCGACCTCTCCGGCACGCTCGCCCTCGTCACCGGCGGGTATTCGGGGCTGGGCCTGGAAACCACGCGGGCGCTCGCGAACGCCGGCGCGCACGTCGTCGTCCCCGCGCGCCGTCCGGCCGACGCCGAGGCCGCGCTCGCCGGGATCCCCGGCACCGAGGTCGGCGAGCTCGACCTCGCCGACCTGGCGAGCGTCGAGGCCTTCGCCCGCCGCTTCCTCGGCACCGGCCGCCCGATCGACGTCCTGATCGCGAGCGCCGGGATCATGGCCGCGCCGGAACGGCGGGTCGGTCCCGGCTGGGAGTCGCATTTCGCGATCTGCCACCTCGGTCACCACGCCCTGGTGAACCGGCTTTGGCCCGCGCTGAAGGCCGCCGGCGGCGCCCGCGTCGTCACGGTGGCCTCCTCCGGCCATCACTCGTCGCCGATGCGCTGGGACGACGTCCAGTTCGAGCGCGGCTACGACCGCTGGCTCGCCTACGGCCAGGCCAAGACCGCGAACGTGCTGTTCGCGGTGCATCTGGACGAACTCGGCGCCGGACACGGGATCCGCGCGTTCAGCCTGCATCCGGGCGCCATCCTCACTCCCCTGCAGCGGCATCTGCGGCCGGAGGAGATGGTCGAACGCGGCTGGATCGACGAGCACGGGAACCAGGCCGACCCGGACTTCAAATCGCCGGAGCAGGGCGCGGCCACCCAGGTCTGGGCGGCGACGTCGCCGCGGCTCGACGGGATGGGCGGGCTGTACTGCGAAGACTGCGACGTCGCCGAGATCGCCGTCGAGGAGGGCGAGTGGGTCGGCGTGCGCCCGTACGCGATCGACGCCGGTGAGGCCGAGCGGCTTTGGCAGTTCTCCGCCGGCCTCACCGGGGTCTCGATCGGCTAGTTCCAGAACTTGATCTCGGGGTTGTCCGCCACCGGCCCGTCGAGCAAGGGCTCGTGCCCGCCGCGCAGGTTCGCGTCGAAGAACGCCGAGACGTACGCCCTGGTCAGCTGCAATCCGCGCTCGCCGCCGAGCAGACCGGGCTTGCTGAGGCCGAGCTGTTCACCGAGGACGCCGACGTCGGTGAACGACGCGTGCCCGGCCGTCGCGACGCTGATCCAGCGCCTCCAGCCCGTGAGGTTGGGCCAGCTGCCCGCCCAGGTCGTGTCCGGTCCCGCCGGGGTGTACTCGCTTTCGCGGCCGAGCAGCAGGAACGGCCGGTCGATGCCGGAGGCGGGGATCGGCGACCACAGCCTGCCGTCCAGGTCGACGCCCGCGCGGATCCGCTGGTCGTCGACCATCGCGGTCGGCGTGCTGTATCCGCCGATGGAATGGCCGGCCATCCCGATCCGCGTCCGGTCGATCAGCCGGAACCAGCGCGAGGAAGGCCTGGTCAGGGTGTCGAGGACGAAGGAGACGTCCGCGGAACGGATCGGCGGGAGCAACGTGGAATCCGACCCGCACGCGACGCAGCCGGTGACGCGTCCGTCGGGGAAGGCGGTGGCGAAGGACTCGTAGTTGTGGCCGATCAGCGCGACCACGAAACCCTTGCTCGCCAGCTCTTCCGCCAGCCCGGTGAGCGTGGTGCGCGGTTTGTTGAACCCCGGTGACAGGACGACGAGCGCGTGTTTCCCCGGCAGCGGCGGCGCGTCGACCCTGGCGCTGGTCCGGAGCCCGGAGAGCAGCCCGGGGTCGACGTCGGGGAGGCCCGATTCGGTCAGGAACGCCTTGGCCTCGGCCGACGTGAGGTAGGGCCGTTTCGCGCCGAACGGCACCAGCGCGGGGTAGAACATCGACACCATCAGTTCGCGCGGCCCGGACGGCACCCAGGGGTCCTTGCGCGAAGAGTCGGTCAGATGAAGGTCGGTGGAGCCGACCGGATGCGAGCCGGTCGGCGGCGGCAGCTTCAGCCGTGGAGCCGCCGCGGCCGGGCTCGCCAAGGACACCATTCCGGCGAGGGCGACCAGTGCGACGAGAAGCCTTCTCATGAGGATTCCGTTTCTGTCGGGGATCTTCCTGCGTCCAGCCTGGGACCCGGTGCCGTGTTCGCGCGTCTGTCGCAGGTCGTATCCCGATGTCTGCCGCGAGAGGGATCCGCGCGGCCCCGATCCGGGATTACGCTCGGCCGGTGCTCTCCTTCCTCAGGAACCACCCGAAAGCCGTGGACATCGGGCTGACCGTGCTCGTCGGACTGTCCACTGTGGTCGCGGGCGACGATCCGGAGGGCTTCGACTGGTGGCTGACCTCCTTGGTGGCCTTGGCTTCCCTGCTCGTCCGGCACCGCAATCCCGTGCTCACCTTCGCGACCGGCGCGACCGTCTCGCTCCTGCATCTGGCCATGGGCAACGATCTCCGCCCGGTCGACGTCGTGGCGTTGATCGGCCTCTTCTCCGTCGCGGCTTGGGGGTCGCGACGGCTTTCGTTCACCCTGCTGGCGGCGAGTCTGCTGGTCACCGGGGCGTGGATGATCCATGCCGCCGAATCGAACACAGTGAACACGCGGGAACCGGCTCCCTTTCCACCGCGGATCATCGTCATCGATCCGCTGGCTCCTCCCGAGCCCGACGACGAGCAGGTGCAGGACTGGGGCGGTTTCGCGGGCGTCGGGTTGTCGCTCGCGGTGGCGTGGCTGGCCGGGCTGAACACACGGCAGCGCCGGATCCGGCTGGCGGTGCTGGAACAGCGGGCCGCCGACCTCGAACGCGAGCGGGACACCCAGGCCGCGCTGGCCGTGGCCGCCGAACGCGGGCGGATCAGCCGCGAACTGCACGACGTCGTCGCGCACGCGCTTTCCGTCGTGGTGTTGCAGGCGCAGGGCGCCCAGGCCGAACTGGAGCGGCGGCCCGAGCGAACGCGGGAGGCGCTGGACGCCATCGTCGGCACCGGGCGGACCGCGCTGGGCGAGATCCGGCGACTGCTCGGCGCGCTCGGCCAGGACGAGCCGGAGTGGGAGCCCCAGCCGGGCGCGGAACGCCTGCCGCGGCTGGCCGCCGACATCCGTTCCGCGGGTACGCCGGTCGAGTTCCTGGTCGAAGGGGAACCGCGACCACTTCCGTCCACAGTGGACCTCGCGGCGTACCGGATCGTGCAGGAAGCGCTGACGAACGTGCTGAAACACGCCGGTCCGGCGGCGTCGGTGACTATCGTGATGCGCTATGAGCCCGAGACGCTGGAGATCGCGGTGACCGACGACGGCATCGCGGCGGAAGAGCCGTCCGGCTCCGGGCACGGCCTGGAGGGGATGCGGGAACGGGTGAACGTCCTGGGCGGCACCTTCGACGCGGGACCGCGTCCGGAACGCGGCTTCGCCGTCCGCGCGACCCTGCCGACATGACGATCCGGGTGGTCATCGTCGACGACCAGTCGCTCGTGCGCACCGGCCTGCGGATGATCCTGGACAACGCGGACGACATCGACGTCGTCGGCGAGGCGGGTGACGGCGCGGAGGCCGTCGCACTGGTGGCGGAGCTCGATCCGGACGTGGTGCTCATGGACATCCGGATGCCCGAGATGGACGGTGTCGAGGCCACCGCCGCGATCGCCGCGGCCCACCGTGCCCGCGTCCTGGTGCTGACCACGTTCGACCTGGACGAATACGTCTACGCCGCGCTCCAGGCCGGGGCCAGCGGCTTCCTGCTCAAGGACGCGCTGGCGCCGGATCTGCTCTCCGGTGTCCGCGTGGTCGCCTCCGGCGAGGCCACCCTCGCGCCCACCGTCACCCGGCGGCTGCTCGACCGCGTCGTCACCGGCCTGCCCGCGGCGCCGCCGGACGACCGGCTCGCCCTGCTCACCGGACGGGAGAACGAGGTGCTGCAGCAGCTGGCCCGGGGCCTGTCCAACGCCGAGATCGCCGAACTGCTGTTCCTCTCACCGGGGACGGTGAAGACGCATGTCGGCCGCATCCTCACGAAACTCGGCCTCCGCGACCGCGTCCAGGCGGTCGTGTTCGCCTACGAATCCGGGCTGATCAGCCGCTGACGGCGGCGGGCGCACGCCAGTGCTTGCCGCGGCGGGGCCGCCGGTGCTGGCCACGCCCGCCGAGGTCGCCGAGGGCGTAGGACGGCCGTGCGGCGAACTCCTCGGCCGTGATGCCCATCCGCACCAGGTACTTGATCTCGCCGCGCACCACCTCGGTGTCGGCCAGCCTGCCTTCCTCGCGGAAGCCGAGGCCGCCGTGCAGCGAGAGCGACGCGAGGTTGCCGCCGTACACGCTGACCTCGCATTTGCGAAAGCCGCGCTGCCCGAACATATGCGCCAGCAGGACGGTGATGGCGTCCGTGGCGTAGCCGCAGCGCTGGTGACGCGGGGCGATCCCGATGCCGTAGCCGAACCGGCCGGTCGCCGGGTCGGCGCCGATCGTGCAGACCGAGCCGACCAGCATCCGGCCGCGGACCGTCTCGATGCCGAAGTGGATGTCGTCGCCGGCGGACCCCGAACGGTGCGAAGCCCAATGCCGGTGCCCGCCGCCGATCAGCGGCGTCGCCTCGCGGGCCATGTCACGGTCGAAGCCCATCAAGACCCGGCGATCCCGGAGGCCGACCTCGCGCAGCCGCACCTTCCGCCCGACCTGCTCGGGCTCCAGGGCGGAGCGGCTCACCGCGTCCGGCCGCACGGGTGCTCACGAACGATCACAAGCATGCTTCGACGATATCGGTACCCGAAACGCCCGAAGGCCCCCACCCGGTACGGATGGAGGCCTTCGGCGTGAAGAAAGTCAGATGGCGACGACGCGCTGGGCCTGCGGGCCCTTCTGACCTTGGCCGATCTCGAACTCGACGCGCTGCCCCTCGTCCAGGGACTTGAAGCCGCTGCCCTGGATCTCCGAGTAGTGCACGAAAACGTCCGGTCCGCCGTCGTCCTGAGCGATGAAGCCGAAGCCCTTTTCGCCGTTGAACCACTTAACGCTGCCCTGAGCCATACTTTTTTACCTGCTCTTCATAGCGAGTCTGAGCCCATTCGATGCCCCGATCTCGCCGTCCATTGTCGCAGGTCTTGCCCGTTCGCACACGCTGCCGTCCCAAACCGGGTCATTTCCCCAGGTCAGGATCAACGTTGGCGAGTCGGCCGGAGCGTCGGATCGCCGATTTCGACGTCGCCGGGCCGGCTCGATCGCGAAGGCTTGACCTTGACGCTGCGTCAGGGTCGGAGCCTTGCCGGATGACGAACACACCCCCTGTCGGAGGATTCCAGGAGATCGACGACCACCGCCTCTACGTGCACCGGTCGGGTGACGGCGGCCCCGCCGTCGTGTTCTTGCCGGGCGCGGGCGCCGTCGGCCTCGACTACTTCGGCGTCCAACAGCAGGTCGCGCGGTTCACCACCGCCGTGCTGTACGACCGCGGCGGAACGGGATACAGCGACGCCCTCCCCCTGCCCCGAAGTGCCGCCGCCGTCGCCACGGAACTGCGCGATCTGCTGGTCACCCTGGACATCCCCGCCCCGTATGTGCTGGCGGCGCACTCGCTCGGCGGCCTCTACGCGCACCGTTTCGCGCAGCTCTACCCGCGGGAGGTGGCGGGGCTGGTCTTCCTGGACGCCCTCCATCCCGCCTGGGACGACTTCATGCCGCCCGAGGCGAGCCTGTCCGCGGCCGGGCGGCCGTCACCCGATCCGGATCGCGCGGCGCTGCGCACGATGTACGCCGAGCTGCGCGAGAGCTACCCGGAAGACGTGCGCGAAGCACTCGTCGAGGCCAAGGTGAGCGACGAATGGCTCCGCGCCGGCGCCGCGGAGCGCACTGGGCTGGTCGCACTCGCCACCGAACTGCGGGCCGGGCCGGAGCTGCCCGACGTCCCGGCGATCGCGCTCACCGTCGTCGCGCATCCGCCGCGGGAGATCGACGAGGCCAAGGTGAAAATGGACGCGGCCAGGGTCAGCGGGTTCTCCCGCGGGGAACAACGCGTCCTCACCGACACGCTGCACCATCGGCTCTGCTTCGATCGCCCCGACGCGGTGGTCCAGGCGATCCGTGACGTCGTCGACGGCTTTCAGGCTCGGGATGAGGAGGACGGGTGCTCACGATCGGCCAGCTCGCGGCGACCGCCGGCGTGACCGTGCGCACCGTCCGCCACTACCACCACGTCGGCCTGCTGCCCGAGCCCGAACGCGACGCCTCCGGTTACCGCCGCTACGGCGCGCAAGCGGCGGTGGACCTGATCCGGATCAGGACCCTCGCCGACGCCGGGGTCCCGTTGGCCCGCGTCGACGCGCTCCTGCACGCGGAGCCCGCCGAGTTCGCCGCCGCCATCACCGCCATCGACGCCGAGCTCCAGCGCAAGATCGACCGGCTCGCCGAGAACCGCCTCCGGATCGCCGAACTGACCGGCGGCGAGCGGCTCGTCCTGCCGCCCGACGTGGTCGCCCTCCTGGACCGGATGCGCGGCCTCGGCGTCAGCGAGCAGCGGGTGCTGCTCGAACGCGACGCGTGGATCCTGATGCGGGCCTTGGATCCCCGCGCCGTGCCGGAACGGTTGCGGGAGAAGAACGCCGCCTTCGACGATCCCGAGACGCTCCGCGTGTATCTCGCCTGCGATCAGGCGGTCGGCTGGGATCCGCGCGATCCGCGCCTGGACACGCTCATCGACGAGCTGGACGCCTGGGCGGTCGAACACGAGCGGCGGGGCGGCCGTCCGGAGTACGGCGAGCTGGTGGTTTCCCGCGTCTCCGAGACTTCACCGGCGTGGCGACGCGTGGTCGGCGAACTCGCCCGGCGGCGCGCCGAGCGCGGATAGTTCAGAGTTCCCCGCCCGGCCTCGGTCACCCGTGTGCGTCGGGCTCCGAGCCGATCCGATAGGACACGGGCCTGCCTTCCTCGTCCAGCACCTCGACCGGTTTGCCGTCGGCGTCCACGATCTTGCCGTCGACGATCTTGTCGCCGTTTTCGAGGCGGGAGAAGGCTTTCAGGTCGGAGTAGTCGATCACCCTGGTCGCCGTCGCGAAGACCGACGGATCGCCGCCCGCCTTGGCGGGCTTGAGGTGGTTGAACAACAGGTTCAGCACGACGGCGGTGAGCGCGGCGGAGCTGATCCCCGAATGAAAGATCGTGCCGACCCACGCCGGGAAATGGTGGTAGAACTCGGGCGCCGCGATCGGGATCATGCCCATCCCGACCGACGCCGCGACGATCACCAGGTTCATGTTCCCGTTGTAGTCCACTTTGGACAGAGTCTTGATGCCGGACGCCGCGACCGTGCCGAACAGCACGAGCCCGGCACCGCCCAGCACCGGATACGGGATCGCCGCCACCACGCGGCCGAGTACCGGGAGCATGCCGAGGATCAGCAGGATCACGCCGCCGGCGGTCACCACGAACCGGCTCCGGATCCCGGTGATCGCGACGAGGCCGACGTTCTGGGCGAACGCGCTCTGCATGAACCCGTTGAACACCGGCGCGATCGCCGAGGACGCCATGTCGGCGCGCAGCCCGTCGCCGATCCGGCGTTTGCCGACGCGCGTGTCGACGATCTCGCCGACCGCGAGGATGTCGGCCGTGGTCTCCGTGAGGGTCACCAGCACGACGATGAACATCGACACGATCGCGGCGACGTCGAAGGTCGGCGTGCCGAAGGCGAACGGGGTCGGCACCGCGAAGATCGGCCCGTCCCAGACCTTGGAGAAATCGGCCTTGCCCAGCACGGCGGCCAGTACGGTGCCCACCACGATCGACAGCAGGATCGAGAGCCGGGAGATCGCCGGGACGGCGACCTTGCTGAGCAGCAGCACGATCGCCAGCGTCATCGCGGCCAGCCCGACGTTGGAGACCGAACCGAATTCCGGCGATTTGGTGTTGTTGCCCATCGCCCACTGGGCCGCGACCGGCATCAGGCTGAGCCCGATCACGGTGATGACCGTCCCGGTCACGACCGGCGGGAAGTACTTCACCAGCCGTGAGAACACCGGCGTGATGAGCAGGCCGAGCGCGGCGGACGCGATCACCGAGCCGAACACCGCCGGCAGTCCGCCGTCGGCCACGATCGCGGTCATCGTCGCCACGCCGGCGAAGGAGGTTCCCTGGACCAGCGGCAATCTGGAGCCGAAGAAGGGGACGCCGAACGACTGCAGGATCGTCGCCAGCCCGCCGATGAACAGGCACGACGCGACGAGCAGCCCGATCTCGGCCGTCGAAACGCCCGCGGCACCGCCGATGATCAAGGGTGGCGCGATGATCCCGCCGTACATCGTCAGGACGTGCTGGATGCCGTAAGTGAAACTCCTGCCGATCCCGAGCCGTTCGTCCTCGGGCCTGCCGCTCGCGGCCGTTTCGGCCTGCGTCCTCTTCACCATGGATCCGCCTCTCGGTAGAAGCGAGCGATGCCGGGCAATTTCAATCTGCGGAGGTTAACTTCCGCATGGCAGAACTCGCAAGACCCTGCCCGTACGGGTCGTCCTTCCGGCGAGCGGACAAAGATCCTTTCCCGCACAGGGAACCGGGGCGCGGCGATGGTAGAAACGCCTGGCCCAGTCGGCGAGGATCCCGAAGGCAGGAAGACGGCACATATGGCGAATCCGCTGGTCGCTGACCGTGAGGACTCCACCAAGGCGCACTCCGGCGTTCCGCTGCTGGAATCGGCGAACGACCTCAAAGAAGGCATCGAGAAGGGCGACTGGGCCGCCGTCGCGATGGGGGCCGTCGGGACGGCTCTCGACGCGCTGTCGATGGCCATGGATCCGTTCGGGTCGATCCTCGCCGCGGGCGTCGGCTGGCTGCTCGAACACGTCGGCCCGCTCTCCGACGCGCTCGACGCCCTGACCGGCGACGCCGACCAGATCAAGGCGCAGGCCGAGACGTGGGCCAACATCGCCAAGGAACTCGGCGCCGTCGGCACGGAGCTGACCGACCTGGTCAAGGCCGACCTGCAGACCTGGGCCGGTGACGCCGCGGACCGCTATCGCGAGCGCTCGGCGGACACCGTCAACGTCCTCACGGCCGCGCAGAAGGGCTGCGAAGGAGCCTCCAGCGGGGTCAAGACCGCGGGCGAGGTCGTCGCCGCCGTCCGCACCCTCGTCCGCGACATCATCGCCGAACTCGTCGGCCACCTCATCAGCTGGGCGCTGCAGGTGCTGTTCACCCTCGGCATCGGGCTGACCTGGGTGGTGCCGCAGGTGGTGACCGCGGTCGCCAAGACCGCCGCGAAGATCGCCGACATCACCACCAAACTCGTCAAGGCGCTCAAGGGCCTGATGCCGCTGCTCAAGCGGGCCGACTCGCTCTTCGACGACGCCGCCAAGGCCCTGCGCAAGCTGAAGGGCGGGAAGGTCGGCGCCCCGCCGCCGCCCAAGACCAAGGGCGGCAACGATCGCGGGCTCGACACCAAGAAGGACAAGGACCCCGACGAGGGCACCACCAGCTCCAGCGCCGGCGGCGGCAACAACAGCGGTGGCGGAGGCGGCAACTCCAACGACAGGAGCATCGACACCAAGAGCGACAACGACCAGACGAACAGCAGCGGCACCGGCGGCGGGGGCACCCGAGACCGGGGCGGGAACAACGACACCACCAAGAAGGACGGCAACGGCGACCGCTCGACGTCTTCGGATTCCAAGAACTACTGCGGTGACCCCGTCGACGTCGCGACCGGCGAGGTCGTCATGAAGCAGGTCGACGTGACGTTGCCCGGCGACGCGGCGGAGCTGGAGCTCTCCCGCACGCATCTGTCGTCCTACACCGCCGGCCGCTGGTTCGGTCCTTCTTGGACGTCCACAATGGACCAACGACTGGTGTTCGCGGGCGACCGGGTCCTGTTCTACGCCGAAGACGGCATGGTGCTCACCTATCCCGTTCCGACGGCCACGCCCGTGCTGCCGGTACAGGGTCCGCGCCACCGGCTGCGCCGCGCGGCGGACGGTTATCGGCTGTCGATGGGCGATCGCGAACTGCGCTTCGCCGGCGCGGGCCGGATCCTGCCGCTCGTGGCCATCGAGCAGAACGGCGGACGCACCGAGTTCGCGTACGCGGCCAACGGCACGCCCGTGGGACTCCGCCGCGACGACGGCGTCGAAATCGCCATCGGCACGGCGAACGGGCGGATCGTCGCACTCGGCGCTCCGGGCCGGCCGCCGCTCGTGCGCTTCTCCTACAACCGGCACGGCCAGCTGAGCACCGTCACGGACTACGCCGGCCGCCCCATGACGCTCGACTACGACTTCGGGCACCGGCTCGTCGGCTGGAAGGACCGCACGGGCACCTGGTACCGCTACGTCTACGACGACGCCGGGCGCTGCGTCCGCGCCGTGGGCGCGAGTGGTTACTACAACGCGACGTTCGCCTACGAGCCCGGCACGACCCGGCACACCGACGCCGTCGGCCACACGTGGACGTACCGCCTCAACGACGCCAAGCAGCTGATCGAACGGATCGATCCGCTGGGCAATTCCCAACGCTACAACTGGAACCGGCGAGACGAGCTTCTGTCCACAGTGGACGAACTCGGCCGGGAGACCGGTTACGAATACAACGAAGACGGCGAACTGGTGGCCGTCCACCGTCCCGGCGGGGACACGGTGTCGCTGGCACACGCCGAGAGCGCTGTCCGGCTGTCGGCGGGAGACGTCCAGCGGACGGTCCCCGCGTTCGACCCGGCCACCACCCTCACGGGCACCGGGCTGCCGGTGGAGATCCCGGACGCGCCCGACCCGCTCTCCGACGCGCCGGTGGCGGACCGCCCCGGCGACCGCGACCTGTTCGGCCGCCCGCGGCTCACGTACACGGCGTCCGGTGGCGCGGCGAAACTCGGCTGGACGGCCGACGGCCGCCGCGCGTGGCGGCTCGGCCCGGACGGTGGCCGCGAGACGTGGGTGCACGACGCGGAAGGCCACGTCGTCGAGCACCGCGACGCGACCGGTGCCGCGCGGCGCCGCAAGTACGGCCCGTTCGGCCTCGTCCTGGAGGAGACCGACGCGGCGGGCGCGCGCACGCTGTTCACCTACGACGGCGAACTGCGGCTCACGTCGGTGACGAATCCGAACGGCCTCACCTGGCGCTACGTCCGCGACGCCGCGGGACGGCTCGTCGAGGAGACCGACTACGACGGCCGCCGGATCGGCTACACCTACGACGCCGCCGGGCAACTGCTTCGCATGACCAGCAGTACGGGCGACGCGACCGAGTACTTCTACGACCTCCAGGGCAATGTCGTGGCGCGGCGCACCCCGGACGACGTCACGCGGTACGAATACGACGCGCTCGGCAGGATGATCGTCGCCGAGAACATCGAGTCGCGGGTCGAGATGGTGCACGACGGGGACCAGGTCGTCGTGGACACGATCAACGGGCTCGGAGTGTGCTGGCGTCGCGAGGGCGACACACTCCTGCGCCGGACATCGTCCGGTGTGGACAGTGAGTGGCGGTTCACCGAATCGGGACTGCCGCGGTCGCTGCGGATCGCCGGGCACGAGATCGAATTCGGCTACGACGACGCCGAACGCGAGATCACGCGCAGCGTCGATGGCACGGTGATTCTCCGGCGGCGCTTCGACGCGGAAGACCGGCTCGCCGAAGAGGAGATCGCGGGCGTCGGGACCCGCGTGTACGGCTACCGCCCGGACGGCAGGCTCGCCGCCGTCGACGACGCGATCCGGCCATGGCGGCTCACGTTCGACGCCGCGGGCCGGGTCAGCGAGGCTCGCGGTCCCGGCGGAGTCGAGCGGTTCGCCCACGACGCGGCGGGCTACCGCACCCTCGACGAAGGCATCTACGACTCCGACGAGCGAGGGCGCGTCACCGCCGACCGGTCCTGCGCCTACGAATGGGACCACCTCGACCGACTGCGCTCCGTGCGCACTCCCGACGGCGCGCTCTGGACGTACCATTACGACCCGCTCGGGCGGCGGTTCGCCAAACGCCGGTGGCTGATCGACGAGGACGGCGGGGCCGAACTCACGCACGACGTCCGCTTCCTGTGGAGCGGGACGAACGTGGTCGAGCGCATGGATTACAACCCGGCCGACGAGTCCTACCGGCTCTTCACCTGGGAACGCTACGACGACGACCGCCCCGTCGTGCAGATCGAGCGCGTCGGCGAAGACGTGTCGTTCCGCGCCGTGATCACGTCACCGGCGGGCACGCCGACCGAGATGCTCGACGACCGCGGCACGCTGGTCTGGCAGGACCGCAGCAGTTTCTGGGGCATGCCCTTGCCCGGCGCGGACCCCGCGTCGATGCCGCTGGCCTTCCCCGGCCAGCACCGCGACGAGGAAACCGGGCTGCACTACAACGTTTTCCGGTACTACGACCCGCGAACCTCGCGCTACCTCAGCCAGGACCCGCTCGGCCTCGCGGCCGCGCCGAACCCCGTCGGCTACGTCGATCAGCCGCTGCTCGTCGGCGACCCGCTCGGCCTCGCCGGCACCTGCGGCAAGAACGGGCCGGGCAGCCAGCAGCGGCCCCAGCCTGTCGGCCCCAGCGGGCAACCCCAGCCGCCGCGCAGGAGCCCGCGAAAGCCTCCCATCAACGTCGACAAGATGTCGAAAGAGGAGTTCGAGAAGTTCAAGCCGAAACTCGACGAAATCCTGAAGGCGGACAAGCACTTCTTCTGGTCCGGCGGCACCAAGAAACGCAAACGCGGCGAAGAGGACGAGTACCTCGGCTCAGTCGAGGAGAAGGCCACCAAGATCGCGAAGCAGAACGGCGGCAACACCCTCGAAGGGACTCTCAAGGACAACAACGTCAAGATGCCCGGCTGGATCAACGATCCCAAGGACCCGAGGAAACCGCTCGTCCAGGAGAAGTGGGACTACGTCTCCGAAACCTTCGCCAAGAACTCCAACAAGGACACGCACGTGGTCTTCCCCTATTGGCCGGGCAAGGGTCACGACGTCTACCCGCATCGCCGCGAGGACAACGTGTTCGACGTGACCGAGTACCCGCGGCTCGAAAAGATGGGGATCGACGACATCACCAAGCACAACGCCGAAACCGGCCACACACGCCCGTACCGGCACACCAAGTGAGTCACCTGACGTTGCCCCTGCGGTAGCACTTTGGTATACCAAAGGGAGCTCGTCGAGAAAGGTGCTCCCTTGTTGATCCGTGACGTCCGCCCCTGGGGTGGACAGCGCAGCGACGTCGAAGTGGCCGATGGCCGGATCGCCGCGGTGCGGCCGCACGATCCCGCCGCCGCGGCGGCGCCGGACACCGTCGGCGGGCGCGGGCGGCTGCTGTTCCCGTCGTTCAGCGACGTGCACGTCCACCTGGACTCGACGCGGATCGGCCTGCCGTTCCGGCCGCACACCGGCGCGCCCGGCGTCTGGGCGATGATGCTGAACGACCGCGAGAACTGGCGAAACGCCGAGGTCCCGCTGCCCGAGCGCGTCGCCGGGACGCTGGAGCGGATGATCGCCAACGGCACCACCCGCGTGCGCACCTACGCGCAGGTGGACGTCGATTGCCGGCTCGAGAAGCTCGACGCCGTCCTGGCCGCGAAGGAGCGCTTCGCCAAGCACGCGGACGTCGAGATCATGGCGTTCCCGCAGGCCGGGATCCTGCGCGAACCCGGCACCGTGGACGTGCTGGAGGCCTCGCTGCGCTCGGGCGCCACGGTCGTCGGCGGGATCGACCCGTGCTCGCTGGACAAGGACCCCAAGGGACACCTCGACGTCGTGTTCGGGCTCGCCGAGAAGTACGGCGTCGAGGTCGACATCCACCTGCACGAACCCGGCCACCTCGGCGTGTTCTCCACCGACCTGGTGATCGAACGGGTCCGTGCGCTGGACATGCGCGGCAAGGTGACCCTGTCGCACGCGTACGAACTGGGCTCGATCTCGGAATCGGTGAGCCGCCGCCTGATCGACACGTTCGCCGAACTGGACATCGCGATGGCGACCGTCGCACCGTCGACCGACGGCCAGCTGTCGCTCGCGGACCTCACGACCGCGGGTGTGCGCGTCGGCCTCGGCGAGGACGGCCAGCGCGACTACTGGAGCCCGTACGGCAACTGCGACCTGCTCGACCGCACCTGGCAGCTCGCCTTCACGAACGGCTTCCGCCGCGACGACCTGATCGAGATGGCGCTGGCCGTCGCCACGATGGGCGGCGCGTCGATCATGAGCCACGACGTGCCGCGGCTGGCGGGCATCGCCGACCGGCCGGGGGTGGCCGTCGGGGACCGCGCCGACCTCGTGCTGGTGGACGGCGAGACCCCGACGAGCGCGGTGATGGACCGCGGCAAGGACCGCACGGTGCTGCACGACGGCGTCGTCGTGGCGGACGGGCTTTCGGTGGTGGGTTATTGAGGGGAAAGTCAAATGTGGCGTGTTGCGTACCGGGGACCGACCCGCCGGGCCGATCTTGACCTAAACACACCAGAGCTCGCCCAATGCCCGATTTGAGCGCTTTGTACTGGGTCGTGAGTGGCAATGGTCGTTCTAACGCTCTTTTCCACTCACGACCCGGTCCGAAACCGCGCCATCTCATCCCGTCACGAGGCAAGCGAAGACAGCCTGCGCGACAGGGTTCGACCACGCCACGTTTGCCTTACCCCTCAAATAAAAGCGTTGGCGCCCGATCGCGGCCCCCTGCTACCTTGCCGGAGGCCGTGCGAGCGAACGAGGAGGTGGTACCCGTGAACATTGCGACATGGGTGCTCCCCTCAGCGGTCACGGTCGGGCGATAGGTCGTCCGGGAGCGCCGTTTTCACGAGCACTCCCGAAAGGCACGACCATGCACTTCACTTCCGAAAAACGCCTCGAAGACGGTGTCCTCGAGCGCGAATTCACCCTCGGCGAGATCCCCGGCATCCTGTGGACGCCGGAGTCCGCGGCGCCGGCCCCGCTGATCCTGATGGGCCACCCCGGCGGGCTGGGCAGGATGCACCCGCGGCTCGTGGCCCGGGCCCTCGCTTGCGCGGCGGAGGGCTACGCCGCGGCCACCATCGAACTCCCCGGCGCCGGTGACCGGCCGCGTTTCACCGTCGTCGACCAGGCCCGCGCCGATCTGCAGCGCGTGCTGAAGGCCGGCGAGCCGGTCACCGACGACATCATCGACCGGCTCGTCCTCCCGCTGGTCGAAACGGCCGTCCCCGAATGGCGGGCCACCCTCGACGCCCTCCTCGCGCTGCCTGAGATCGGCGGCCCGGTCGGGCTTTCGGGCGGCGTGATCGCCATCGGCACGCGGCTGGCGCTGGTCGAGCCACGCGTCGAGGCCGCCGTCCTGTTCGCCGGGAGCTATGTTCCGCGCAGCATCCTCGAAGAGGCGCGGCAGGTCACCATCCCGCTGCACGTCCTGCTGCAGTGGGACGACGAAGGAAACGACCGGCAGCAGGCGCTGGACCTGTTCGACGCCTTCGGCTCCAAGGAGAAGACGTTGCACGCCAACATGGGCGGGCACACGGGCGTCCCGTGGTTCGCCGGGGAAGCCGCGGGCCGGTTCCTCGACCGGCACCTGAAGTGACGTCCGGGGCCGCGGCGGAACGGCCGCGGCCCCGGCTCAGGCCGTATCTTCAAATGACCCGACCGGAGTACGGAGTGGACGAACGAACGCGAGAGATCCTGTGCGGTCTGAGGACGAATCCGGCTTTGCCCGACCCTCTGCGCGCACTTCTGCCCGCCCGACCTGTGGCGACGCCATCCGATACGACGTGGCACGGCGTCGATCCGGACGTCGCACTGGCGGCTGATCCGACGACACCTCCTGGCAAGGTGATCGCGTTGCTGGACCACGACAGCGCGGTGGTCCGGTGGACACTCGCCGGTCGTCCGGACCTGCCCGGCGAGATCCACGAGCGGCTGGCCGCCGATCCCATCCCCGGTGTCCGCGCGGACCTCGCCGCCAATCCCGTCCTGGTGTCGGAGCCGATCCTGCGCGGACTGGGGAACGACGAGAGCGCGGACGTTCGGCGAAGCGTGGCGCACAACCCGTCCGTCCCGCTGGACGTGCTCACCCACTTGGCCGACTCGATCCGGATCGGGCCGAGCCTGTTACCTCGCGTCACGACGGCGACGGACGAGGAGCTGCGTCTTCTCACCGCATCACCGTCCGCCCGGGTCCGCATCCTGGCCGCCCAGCGCATCGCACTGCCCGCGGACGTCTTCGAACTGCTCGTGACGGACGGCGACATCCGTGTCGCCAAAGGAATCGCGCCGCACCCCGCGCTGTCGGCGGACCGGCTGTGGGCACTCGCCGAACGGCACGGGCCGAGCCTGTTCCGCAGGCTCGCGACGAACCCCCACTGCGATCCGGATCTGTTGCACCACATGGCCCGCAACGCCACCGCACGCCGAACCTACCGCGCGGTCGCCGAGCACCCGAACACCCGCGGGGAAACCTTGCTGCTCTGCCTCGGCGACGATGTCGCGCGACGGTGGGCCGCGGCGCACCCGAACCTGCCTGCCGACGTCTTGATCGGACTCGTGGAAGACCCGAGCCTGGCCGGATGCGCGGCCGCCAACCCGTCACTCCCCGTCGAGGTGATGGAGCGGTTGATCGCCGCTTACTGCCCAACGCCACGGCCGCTCACCCATGCCGGTCGTGGCCGTCGCCTCCTTCGAGCCGAGCGAAGACGATGACGTTGTCGCGGTAGGAGCGCGCGGTCCGGTCGAAGGAACCGCCGCAGGTGATCAGCCGCAGTTCCGGGCCGGCGGTGCGGCCGTAGACCTCCTTGGTGGGAAAGCGATCTTTGGGGGCGTGGATGGTCCGGCGCACCACGAAGGTGACGACGGAACCGTCCGCGCGTTCGACGGTGACGCGGTCTCCCGGCGCGAGTTCGTGCAGCCGGTAGAAGATACCGGGCTGGGTCGCTCCGTCGACATGACCGACGATCACCGCGGGCCCGGTCTGGCCGGGCGCCGGTCCCGGCTCGTACCAGCCCGCCTGCATCGGCGTGGTCACCGGCGGGGTCCGCATACGCTGGTTCGCGTCGAGGCCGAGCTCGATCAGCGACGAGTCGGCGCCGAGTTCGGGGATGTGCACCGCGACCGGGTTCACTCGGACCGCCGGGTCGACGACCGTTCGGGCCGGCGTAACCGGTGACGGGGACGGGGACGGTCGCGAGTCCGCCATGCCGGGCGCGGGCGGTGCCGGCGTCGGGTCCGTGGTCAGGCTGATCACCAGACCCAATGCCGCAGCAGCGGCCATGACCGAGGTGGTCGCGCCGAACCCGGGACTTCGCCGGTCCCGGTCTCGGTGAAGGTGCTGCCCGGCCTGCTGGAGTGTCTCCCAGCCGACGCCGACGATGATCACGAAGGACGCGCTCACCACGGCGAAACCGGTGTTTCCCGGCAAGAACGTGACGGCCACCAGCATCCAGGCCAGGCCGACCAGTGCGAGCAGGAGGAGCCGGGTCCGGATGGTTTCGACAGCCATGCCACTCCAGTCGTCGAACGAGGAGGGGTGGTGTGGTGTGGCCGGGGCAAGGCCACACCACACCGTTCCCCCTATCGGAAGTGACGACGGCGCGCGGATACCGCCGTCACCATGAGCAGGGCGATCACCAGGAATGCCAGTCCGCCGCCGACGATTCCGGCGGGCCGCTGGTCTTCGGCGGTCCCGCCGCCACCGGCCTCGACAGCACCGGCGGGCACCGGGTATCCGGCGTCGACGTGCTCGCGGGAGGCGCCGTGGAGAGACGCTTCCACTGAACCGCTGTGCGCTCCGGCCGCGTGGGAAGCGAGACCGCTACCCACCATGACCACTCCCTGCCCGGTACCCACGGTGCCGTGCCCGGAGCCACCGGTCTGGTGACCGGTCGTGCCGTCGGTTCCGCCGCTGGACGGCGGACCCGGGTGGGTTCCGGGGTCACCGTGCGGGTCGCCGGTACCCGGTACCGGCATCGGAGCCGGTGCCGGCACCGGAACGGGTACCGGTGCCGGACCGGCGGGGGCGAGGTAGGCGGTGCCGGTGGTGCCGGCCTGCTCACCGTTCGCCGTCGTGCCGGTGACCGTGACCGGTGCCGCGGTGGTGTCCGCGGCCGGCGTGAACGTTCCCGTGCACACGGTGCTTTCGTTGGCGGTCAGAGTGCTGTCACCGCAGGTCAAGGCACCATTGGGAGTGGTGCTCTCGACGTTGCCGACCGTGCCGGTGCCGGAGTTCGTCACCGGCACGCTCACCGTCGCCGGCTGCCCGGCGGTGACCGGCACGGCGCTACCCGGCGATCCGGCGTCGGTGCCGTTGACCGTGGGCGTGCCCATGGTCAGATCGCACGAACACCCGCTGCTGCCGGTACCCGGTGCGGGTGCCGGACCGACAGCCGGCGCGAGGTAGGCAGTGCCGGTGGTGCCGGCCTGCTCACCGTTCGCCGTCGTGCCGGTGACCGTGACCGGTGCCGCGGTGGTGTCCGCGGCCGGCGTGAACGGCCCGGTGCACACGGTGCTTTCACTGGCGGTCAGCGTGCTGTCGTAACAGGTCATCGCACCGTCGGCGGTGGTGCCGCTGACGTTGCCGACCGTGCCGGAACCCGTGTTCGTCACCGGCACGCTCACCGTCGCCGGCTGCCCGGCGGTGACCGGCACGGCGCTACCCGGCGATCCGGCGTCAGTGCCGTTGACCGTGGGCGTGCCCATGGTCAGGTCGCACGAACACCCGGTGTCCGCCGGCGTCGACGTGGTCGTGGCGCTGGTGTCGGCGCCGGCCGTGCTGTCACCCGCGGCGTCGGCCGATGTCGCCGCTACCGGGGTCGGCAGCGGCTCGACCGCCGGCAACGTCGTGACGTCACTGGCGGCTCCGCTGTCCGACGACGCGGTCGAGGCGGTGCCGGTCGTTGTCGCCGAGGTAGCGGATGACGAGGTCGTGCTGGTCGTTGCCGCCTGCCGCGGCTGCACGAGCCCCGACACCAGCGATGTCACGGTGTTCAGCGGGCTGGTGCCCGCGGTCGTCTCGGTCGCCTGGTTACCGGGTTCAGGAGGATCGGTGCCCTCCTCGGCGTGGGCCACACCCACGCCGAGGAGCATCAAGCCACCTGCGAGCAACCCGGCCTGAAGGGACCGTTTTACCCAGGTACGCATGAGAAACCTTTCCAAGCTCTGCTGAGTCGATCAGTACTCTCGACGGTGTCCAGGTGTCGTCAGCCGATACCTGTCAGTGCGTGCCCGTGCCGGTGAGCACGGACAGCGGCGAGGTGGCCGCCGACCCGGTCGACGTGGTGTGCCCGGCCGACGTGGCCGACGTGGCCGAGGTGGCCGACTTGGCCGAGGTGGCCGACTTGGTCGTCGTGGCCGATTCGGTCGTAGCGGTCGAGGAGGCCGGGTCGCAGGTGCACACACCGGTGGTGTAGTAGCGCTGCGAGAAACCGACGGTCGACGTGTTGCCGGAGGCGTCCTTACCGGTGAAGGTCGCCTTCACCGCTTTTGCGCCGGGACTCGCGGTGAACGCGATCGTGCACTGGGTGCTGGCACCCGGGGCGAGCTTCGCGTCGTTGCAGGTGACCCGGCCGTTCTGCGAGGTGCCCCGCAGGTCGGCGATCGGCGCGGTGCCGGTGTTGGTCATCTGCACCTTGATGGTGGACTTGCTGCCGGCGGGCACGGTCACGGTCGTGTTCGGGCCGGCCACGGCGCCGTTGACCGAAGGCTTGCCGGTGATCGACAGTTTGCCCGCGCCCGCTTGCGTACCGGTGTAGAAGATCCGGCAGCTCTTGCTCTGCTGGGTGCCGTTCGGACCCGACACGGTGAAGTTGAACTGCGCGGTGTTCGAGCCCGGCCGCGCGGTCGTGGTGACCGTGCAGCGGGCCGTGCTGCCCGGCGCCAGCTGGCCCGAGCCGCAGTTCAGCTTGCCGAGCGAGGTGTTGCCACCCAGCCCGGACACCGGGACGGTGCCGTTGTTGGTCACCGGAATCGTGATGGTGACCGGGCTACCCGACGGAACGTTCGGACCGGGGGTGCTGCCCGCGGCCTTCCCGTTCACCAGCGGGGTGCCGATGGAGATGCTCGCCGACGGCTGCGGCTGCGGCGTCGGGTGCGGCTGCGGGACCGGAACCGGCTGCGGCGTCGGCTGCGGGACCGGAGTCGGTTGCGGGACCGGAACCGGCTGCGGTTTCGGGGTCGAGCCCGGCACCACGTTGCCCAGCAGACCGGTCACCGGCGAGAGGATCCCGCCGACACCCGGCAGCCCAGGAAGGGGCGAACCGCCCGGCTGCCCGGTCCCGGGGAGACCCGGCAGACCAGGCAGACCCGGAAGGGGCGTGCCGGGCTGGGGCGTGCCAGGAGCCGGCTTGCCCACGTAACGGATCGTCATCTCCGAGCTGACGGTCGAGCCGTTCGGCTTGGTGCCGGTGATCGTCAGCTTCGCACTCTGCGAACCCGACTTCGCCGGGGCCGTGAACGTGTAGGTGACGGTGCCGCCCGGCGCGACCGAGGTCGCGGACGGGGTGACGGTGCCGCCGGGGAACGAACCGCTCAGGTTGGTGAGCGTCTCGGTGCCGTTGTTCGTGAAGGTGACCGAACCCGAGACCGGCGAACCGACCGGGATGGTCGGCCCGTCGCCCGAGATCGGGGTACCGCCGATGGCCGGGACGCCCGGTCGCAGCGGAGACGACCCCGGGGTGCCCGGCTTGGTGGGCGAACCGCCGAGAGCACCACCGATGATCGGCAGGCCGCCGGTCGGGAGGCCGCCGGTGAGGGTGTCGCCACTCGAGCCGGGCAGGCCCGGAAGACCGAGCGACTCGAACGTCTTGATGTTGTCGGTGACCTTCAGGACGTCCAGGACCGCGGCCGGGTCGCCGCTGCTCACCTTTTCGAAGGCGGTCTGCCACAGCAGGCGCATGGCGTCGAAGTTGTTGCCCGCGAAGGACAAGTACTCGTCCGGGGTGAACACCGTGTTCGGGCCGAGCCGGTTCATGATCTCGGCGACCTGGAGGGTGTTGTAGAGGTAGTCCGGTGCCAGGACCCTCGCCGGGTCGGGAACGCTCGGCATCCCCTTCTGGACGAAGTTGGCCACCTTCTCCGGCGTCGGCAGCCGGTTCATGTCGATGGCCATGGTCTTGGTGTCGATGGGCAGCCCCATGCCGCCGCATCCCGTCGCCATCGTGAGGTAGTCGGTGCCGTGGCCTCGCACGTGTGACGGGTTGAAGATCGGGATCCAGCCCAGCGGCCCGCCGTAGGCGTCGATGACCGGCATATGCGAGTTGCCGATCGCACCGCTGGCCATGGACAGGATCAGGTTCTTGTACGCCGGGTCCGTGTGGTAGGTCAGGGCGTGCGAGTTGCTGCCCAGCAGCGGGATCCCGTCCTCGTTCTTCCACATGTGCTGCAGGAAGAAGTCGCACGCGTCGCCGCCGCCCTCATGGGTGGTGTCCCCGGTCGAGTGGCCGCCGGACTGGTTCGGGTCGACGGACGTCTGCTTCGTCTCGCCACCGAACAGGCCGCCGGTGAAGATGCCACCGCTGAGCACGTCACCGCTGAGGAACTTGCCGACGGTCGGGATCTGCGCTGTCGGGAGGTCCCCGGTGGGGACCAGGCTGGAGGTGCCGCTCGTTCCGGATGCGCTCACCGACGAGCCGGGCTGAGAGCTCGCGAGCAGTGAGGTGGTGTCCGTTCCGGAAAGGCCGAGGCCGTCGAGGCCCGGCAAGGAAGCAGCGGCGGTGTTCGTGACCAGGCCGACAATCGCGAAGGTCGCGGTGAGCGATATCGCGGCCCCGCGCAGTACGCGGTTCGATCGGCGGGAGAACGGATTTGCCGGGGAAAGGCCGATTGGGGCCCGTCCGCCGGGGACATCGGCGCGATGGCGCCGAGTCCGACGTGTGATTTTCATTTTCAACGCTCCAGTTCATGAGCGCCTGCCGATAAAATCGGCATGGCGGTTGACGTGTCTGCTGAGAAAAGGGGTTTGTTCACCGACAGCCCTGGACACCAAACCGTTTGATGGAGGTAGTGGCAGCGGGAGCTACAGACTGGCGATTTCAGCCCATGAGTTCGCGAGCCTGCCGTCGAGTTGCACCTCGGCGGTCCTGCTGTCGCTACCGATCAAGGATTCATTTCGGTGGCCGACACGTCAGTCAGGCGACACTGGAGGTTGCTGCGCACGCTTGCGCAGCGGAGCGATGTGATCCGGGCCGACACTCCAGCAGGTGATTCGCTGGTCGTGGGCGGACCTTCCGGGCAGCACGATCGCGCCTTGCGCGTGGCCACCGCTCGTGCCCGCCGACGATGTGCCGGCGCCGGGCCCGACGGCGCCGCTGGGCGCTGTCGGGAAACCAAAGGGAAGGCGGTCGACCGGGCGCTGCGAGCCGATGTAGGCAGGCGCCGCCGTCGCGGTCGACCACGGGAACAAGGACGGCTCGTGCGGCCCGTTCAGGCAGAACGCGCAGTCGCCATCGAGCGGAGCCGCCGGGGCGGACATCACCGGCAGGTCCACCGCCGGCGAGGTCTGCGGCGCGGTCGAAACCGGCTCGCGGTGCGTTTCCGGGGTGGGCCGCTGGTGGGGGGCCTCCGGCTGCGAGCCCTCCGTCGCCGTGATCGTGACGACGCCCGGCACGGTGATCCGGGGCTGCAAACCGGTGCTGGAAACGACCGGCGCGAGCGCGGACACCGTGCCGGTGAGCTTGGTCGTGATCGGGTTGTCGAGCGTGCGGTTCACCGTGGTGACGGTCTCGCTCACCGCGGTGTCGGCGGCCTGGGTGATCGCGGTCGTCATCGTGGTGACCTGCTCGAACACCGGAGCCAGCGTCGGCGCGGCCGAACCGACCAAGGCCGTGGTCCGCCCGGCGGTCGTGTTCACGAGGGAGATCGCGTTCGTCGCGATCGGCGAGGGCGTGATCCGCGCGGCGGGCTCCGTCTCCTGAACGGCGACGGTCGCGAGTTCGCAGACCGGCGGCGCCGTGGCCGGGTCACCTGGATCGCATCCGGTATCGGCGACAGCGGTCTCGAAGGCGTTCGCCACGGCGAAGCCGGCGAGGATGAACGCACCGAGCAGAACTGCGCGGCAGACCACGGCGAAGCATCTCGCCCTCTGCGAGGCGGGCTCGCGACGACCGCGCGAAACGGGCGCCGTGCCCATTCCACCGTCGGTCGTCAGCAGCCACACCATCGCACTCCACCATTTTCGGCTTACTCGAAGGTTTGCCCCAACAGCAGACAGTAAGGACCCGTCAGGAAATAGGGAACTGCCACTTACGGGACCCGCGACCGCCACTCCATACAGTCTCCCCCGCCTCGAATGAACCACTCTCCGTCGGAGCCGTAACGCGGAAAATTCGACCTAATGTCCACGATCGGGTGAATCACAATGGCGGCGGTCAACTGCTTGTCGAAATCCTGGCCAAGGATCAACGGTCACAGTTCGATAACTCGACACCGGCTGCCGGAAATTTTGATCATCCCGCGTAAGAGAATGTGCGAACCGGCGTTCCAGGGACATGGAGGCCGTGTTCGATCCCCGAAACGAACGCGATCGCGATCGATCCCCGGACAGGCCGGTCGCGGTGGCGATAGTGGTCTACGCCGACCGGCCGAGTACCCGTCACGGGATCGCCCGATCCTTGCGGGGCGCGCCGGGGATCGGGCGCGTCGAATGCGCCGCGACCGCCGACGAACTCGTCCGCGGCTACACGCGCGCACCCGCCGACGTGGCGCTCATCGCGGTCCGGCCGGACGAGCCGACCGGTCCCGCCGCCGCGGCGGCGTTGCTGTCGGTCGCCCCCGACGCCGCGGTGATCATGTTCGGATCGTTCAGCACGGCCGCCGCGGCGCCCAGCGCGCTGGTGCCCGGTATCGGCGGATTCCTCCGGAAGTACGACGGCCTGTACCCCGAACCGCCCACCGCACCGCCCGACGCCGAACACGTCCGCCTGTCCGAACGCGAACTCCAGATCCTCTGGGGTATGGCCCAGGGCAGACGGAACACCCAGATCGGCGCCGATCTCGCGCTCTCCGAAGACAGCGTCAAAACCCATTGCAAACGGATCTTCCGCAAGCTGGGCGTCCACGATCGCGCCGAAGCGGTCGCCATCGGCTTCCGCGCCGGTTTCCTCTCCTGACCGGATCGACATGGCACGGACCGGGCGGGGCGGCGCCCGGCCCGTGCGTGCCGTCAGGCCAGGCGGACCTGGAAGACGGCGACCCGGGCGTCATGCCCGTCCACCCGCATGTCCACGGTCTTGGTGTCGATGAACTGCTCCTGGACGACGCCGTTGCCCGCCAGCCAGTTGATGCGGTCGATCCCGGTGCCGAAGCACCGGCGCTCCGCGTCCAGGCCGGTGGCCTTGTAGTAGTTCGGGTTGTTGGTATCCGCGGTCCAGAAGACCAGGCGCCCGACGTTGTGGTGCGCGAGCACGCGGCTGGCGTGGATCCTCTTGTGCTCGTTCCACTCGTCGCGCAGGTCGGCGCGCTGGTCGCCGTTGTACGCGTTCGCGATGTAGTGCGAGTTGATCAGCGCGAACTGAAGCGTCGGGTAGCTCTGGTGCCGCACCACGACCTCGTTGATCCAGCGCGGCGGGGTCACCCCGGTGATGCCGCCGTGCACATACGTGGTCTTCGCGCTCGCCACCTCCCACGGCTGCGGGATCGAGATCGGGATCCGGAACGACGTGTCGTGCCGCAGGAACGCGTTGTTGTACAGGGGCCCGAAGTAGTGGTCGATCATCGCGGGCTCACCGGTGTCGCCCTCGTTGATCTCCTGCCAGCCGACCAGAGGCCGCACCGAGGAGTCACAGTTGCGGACGGCGTCGATCGCGGCCTCGCGGGCCCCGAGGTTGTCGCGGCCGATGTTGGCGGTGACGATCGGCAGCCGGATCCAGCCCGTCGCGGCGGAAGCCGTACCGGCGCCGGCGGCCATGACGCCGAGCGCGGCACCTCCACCGAGAGCGAGCGCCTTGCGTCTGTTGAGCATTCCGGACACAGAAGATTCCCTTCTCGCGCTGACACTGCGGGACACAGCCCGTCGAAGTGTCACAGAACGCGGCGCGGTTGTGACCCCCGTGAGCCAAAACTGCCGCTTGCCGGCCACCGCGTCGGGGGCCCCGGCGGGCTCACCTCACCGGAGCAACCGTCCAGCCCTTTTCTCGATCGAATATGCGAGAAATGGCCACAATGGACTGTGAACCGGAATTATCGGTCAAGACCTTCATCGAGAACCCGGAAAAACCGGGTAGCACGTTTGAAGAAGACACCCCTATGCGGCGGGTCCACTATTGGAGGACCGCAGCCACCGGCCGCAGGAAATGCGACAAGAGGATCCGGCTGAGGTGAGACAACAAGGAGGTGACGCAAGATGAAGCTCACGGTCAAGGTGCAGCGCACCGAACTCCCGGTCAAGAAGATGCTGTTCTGTTCCCACACCATCTGACCGACTGAGCCGCCGATGGCCTATATCGGCGGCGCAGTCGAGTCGTGGCGGCCCATCGGATCGGCTTGGAATCAGGCCGATCGCTCCCAGCGATGACCGCCGGATTCGATGAGACCACTGCGGAGGGGCCGACTTCCTTCGACCCCTCCGCAGTGTACCTGTGTTGTGCCCGAGGAGGAACAGGACGATGGAGCTGCGACGTGCCCGCTCCCTGATGGGGTATTGGGTGAACGGGGACCTTGTCCTCGACGATTATCTGGCGGCCACTCCCGAAGACGGTGAGAAGCAGGGCATCGCCGTCGACGGCACGGCCGTGGAGCTTCTCAACCGATTCGAGGAATGGACCGATCCCGAGTCTGTGACCAGGGACTTCAATGGCTATGACCCCGCCTCCGTCGCGGAGGCCGTCGAGTCGCTCGTCGAGGCAGGCCTCCTGCGAACCAAGGAAGACGCCGCCGACGAAGACCTCGTGCTCGACAAATGGAGCTCTTGGGGACCGTCGGCACGGTTCTTTCACTTCAGCACCAAGGACACCGCGTACATCACGCGTGAACGCGCCGCCACCGACGCCGAGGTCGCGGCATGGCGCGTGGCCGCCCGCGCGGAAATCGAGGAGAGCGGCCCGCCGCCCGAGCCTTTCACCCGCCGTCCCGACGCGAAGCGCATCAGGCTGACACGGGCCTTCCTGCCGCTGCAGCGTGATTTCGGCGATGTACTGCTTGCCCGCCGGACACACCGTCATTTCACGACGGACGAGGTCCCGCTGCGGAGCTTTTCCACCATTCTCCACTACACGTTCGCGCCGATGCATTTCATCGACGCCGGCGTGCTGGGCACGCTGACTCTGCGGACCAGCCCCTGCGGAGGAGCGAGGCACGAGAGCGAATGCTACATCGTCGTCCGCAACGTCGAATCCATTCCGCCCGGGCTTTACCGGTACTCACAGGACGACCACAGTCTCGAAGTGGTCTCGCAGGAATTCGGTGACGAGGAACTGAACCGGATCGTCTTCGGGCAGCGGATGATCACCACCGCCGGGTTCGCCGTGTTCCTCACGCTGAACGTCCACCGCGCGATGTACAAGTACCGCAACGCGCGGATGCTCCGGACGGTTCTGCTCGACACCGGACACCTCGCCCAGACCTTCGCCCTGTGCACCACCGCGGTCGGTCTGGGGCCGTCACAGAACGACGCCTTCCGTGACACCGAACTGGAAGCCGCGCTCGGCATCGACGGCGTGGGCGAGACGGCGCTGTACGTCCTCGGCGCCGGCGTTCCGGCCCGCCGGGCCGACGGCCTTCCGATGGGTGACACCCCGGAAGACGTCGAGCGCCAGTACGCCGAGGGTGCCAAGAACCTGTAGAGGAGGACCGGCGTGTCGGTCAAACCGGCGGACGACGAGGCGGTACGCGGCGACGAGTCGCTGCGTACCGTCCAGCGGCGGGTGATCCGCTCGCTCCTGCTCGTCCAAGCCGTCTTCTCACTGATGTTCGCGATGGCGGGGCCACTGATCTCCTTGATCGCCGAGCGGCTGACCGGCTCGGCGGGCAAGGCCGGGCTCGCCCAGGCGATGATCTACTGCGGGGCGGTCGCCTTCAGCGTCCCGCTGGCCGCGCTGTCGATGGACCGCGGACGGCGGTCGGGGATCGCGGTGGGCTATCTGACGGGCGCGGCGGGCGCCGCGGCCGTCGTCGTCGGTGCGGTGTTGTCGAGCTACGTTCTGTTGCTGGTCGGCACCGTCTCCTTGGGGGCGGCACTGGCCGCGGGCGCGCAAGCCCGTTACGCGGCGACGGATCTCGCCTCGGCGGACCGGCTCGGCAGGTCGATGGGTGTGCTCTCGTGGAGCTCCATAGCCGCCGCCGTCCTCGGCCCGACGTTGACCGGTGCCTTCGCCGGCATCGGCCGTGGTGTCCTGCCGGAATTCTCGGGGCCGTACGTCGCCATCGCGGCCGGGCTCGCCATCAGCGGTGTGCTGGTCTTCGTCACGCTCCGGCCGGATCCGCTGCTGCTGGCCAGATCTCTCGACCGCGAGACGAAGGCGGCGCGGCCGAAGTTCCGCACCGCGCTGGCCGCGGTCGCCGGCGATCCGCCCGTGCGGCGCGCCGTCCTCTCGCTGATGATCGTGCACGCCACGATGATCTCGCTGATGAACATGGCCTCCATCCACCTGGACCACGGCGCCGCGACCCTCGCGACGATCGGTGTCGTGATCAGCGTGCACACCGCGGCGATGTTCCTTCCGGGACCGGTGGTCGGCTACCTGAGCGACCGGATCGGCGCACACCGGATGCTGCTCATCGGGCTCGCGCTGGAGGTGGCCGCCGCGATCACGCTCGCCGCCGCTCCCGCGCACGATCCCTACCTGGTCGGCCTCGGCCTTCTCCTGCTCGGCGCGGGTTGGTCCGCCGGCTACCTCTCCGGCTCGGTGCTGCTCACGGCGTCCACCCCGAGCGGCGTCCGGACGCTGGTCCAGGGCGCCGCCGACTTCCTCGTGCTCCTCACGTCCGCCGGCGGCGCACTGCTCGCCGGCGTCATGGTCGCCATGTGGGGCTACGGCGGGCTTTCCCTTTTCTGGGGCGCCGTGGTGGCGATCGTTTTCGTCCGGATCGCCACCGCCGCCCGCCGCACATCGGCGGAATAGGCCGGTTCGGGCTCGAACCCAAGGCCTACGGAATCCTGGGCGGGGTCTGGCGTCGTCTGCGGTCGTTTCCCGGGATAACCGGGGAGATGATCACGCTTTCTCGTCTGCCACGCTCTACGGCGTGACGACATCCGCGTGGGACGAAGTATCCACAGCAGTCGCGGCAGCACCCTACCCGGTGGCCGTGCTCGCCCCGGACAGCGAACGCGCTGCCCACTGTCTGCGCGAATTGGGCATCACGACTACCTCGTGGTTGGGAGCCGTTGTCGGCCACACTGGAGGGCTACTGGTGGACCACGGGTGGCTGCGCATTCTCGGCAGCGGCGCGGAGGCATTGCCCGACATTCTCGACCGCGCCGAACCTGCCTCAGGTGCCTTGCCAGTCGCCTACGACGTGTTGGGCGGTATGTACGTCTGGGCGACCAACCCTGCGGGGCGGCCGACCATCCGCTACTTCGGACCAGACGTCCTCGATTGGGAGGACCTTGAGCTGGGGTACGCCGAATGGTTGCACGCTGTGCTCGTCGGTTCGCTCGACAGGTTTTACGGAACCCTGCGCTGGCCCGGCTGGCAAAATGACGTCAGCGCGGTTGCAGCCGACCAAGGCATTCACACCTTCCCGCCGCCTTGGAGCAAAGAAGGCAAAGACCTCTCGACGGTGTCGCGGGCAGTCGTCGCACTGTCGGAGTTGGTATCGCTCCACCAGGACGCCGCACGGCAGTTGAGCGGACAGGACTCCTGATCTGACGGCCCGCACCGCCCCCAGGAAGGGCTCTTGGACAAACCCGTTCGACCCAAACCGGGGAGATGATCTTGCCCCTGGGTGACCCACAAGCGTGGACCAGGCGAAAGAGTGGGCCGCCTGGGGCTCGAACCCAGAACCTACGGATTAAAAGTCCGCAGCTCTACCAATTGAGCTAACGGCCCGTACGGGCGAGTCTAGTAGACCGCCGTCGGCCACCAGGATGGCGGGGCCGCCGCCGGAGCGCCACCGAATTGTCGGGGGTCTCTGCCATGGTCGTGGGCATGGACACGATCCCCGACGAGAACTACGCGGCGAGCTGGGAGGGCGACCGTTCGGAGCCTCCGCGTGTGGCGAGCGAGCGCGAGATCCTGACATCGACGCTCGATTGGCATCGTCGCACCTTCGAGCTGAAGTGTCAGGGGCTGACGCCGGAGCAGATGGCCATGCGGCCGATCGAGCCGTCGGGTTTGTCGCTGCACGGGCTGCTCAGGCACCTCACGGGTACCGAGCGCTGGTGGTTCCGCCTGCAGTTCGCGGGCGAGGACGTGCCGATGCTCTATTACTCCGACGAGTGGCCCGAGCAGGACTTCGAGGACACCGGTGGTGACGTCGAGGCCGCGTGGGCGGCTTGGCGCGCGGAGTGCGCGCGGTCGCGGGAGATCGTGGCGGCCGCGTCGCTCGACGACACGGGCAAGCGCCGTCGCGACGGGGAGCCGTTCTCATTGCGGTGGCTGCTGACGCATCACATCGCCGAGTACGCGCGCCACGCCGGGCATGCCGACCTGCTGCGCGAGCGCATCGACGGGAGGGCAGGCCACTGAAACCTGGAAATGCGATGCTGGGCCGATGAACGCCGATCCCGATTCCGGCCTCCTGTCCCCGGTCCGCGCCGGCACGCCCGCCGAGGCGGCAACGGGTGATCTCGCCTGGTTGCGGGCCCTTCTCGACACGGAGGCGGCGCTCGCCAGGGCGCAGGCCGGCACCGGGCTGATCCCGCAGGACGCCGCGGCGGCGATCACCGAGGCGGCGGCGTCCGCCGACATCGACGTGGTCGCGTTGGCGAGGACGGCTCGTGAGACGGCGAACCCGGTCGTGGGGCTGATCAAGGAGCTGACCGCGGCCGCCGGGACGGAGTACGTCCACCGCGGTTCCACCAGCCAGGACATCTTCGACACCGCGATGATGCTGGTCGCCGCGCGGACACGGGCGCTTCTCGTCGCGGACCTCGAGTCGACGGCGGAGGCGCTGGCGGATCTCGCCCGCGCGCATCGCGACACGACCATGGCCGGGCGCACCCTCACCGCGCACGCGGTGCCGACCACGTTCGGACTGAAAGCGGCGGGCTGGCGTCAGCTGACGCTCGAAGCGCTCGACAGGCTGAACCGTGTCGTCTTGCCGGTCTCGCTCGGCGGTGCCGCGGGCACAAGGGCCGCGTACGCCGAGTACGCGCGCCTCGCTGACCTGCCCGACGGCTATCCGCAGCGCCTCCAAACGGCCTTCGCCGAGGAGACCGGGCTCGCCGAGACCACGCTCCCCTGGCACACCCTCCGCACGCCGACGGCCGACCTCGCGGCCGCCCTGTCCTTCACCGCCGCCGCGCTCGGGAAGATCGCGGTCGACGTCCAGTTCCTGACGCGGACCGAGGTCGGGGAGGTCGCCGAGCCGGCGGGTGAGGGCCGTGGCGGGTCTTCGGCGATGCCGCACAAACGCAACCCGGTGCTGGCGACGCTGATCCGGTCGGCCGCGCTCCAGGTGCCGGTGCTGGCCACCGGCGTCACCCAGGCCCTGGTCTCCGAGGACGAACGGTCCGCGGGCACGTGGCACGCCGAGTGGCAGCTGCTGCGCGAGTGCCTGCGCCTGACCGGCGGCGCCGCGCACACGGCGGCCGAGCTCGCCCGCGGCCTGGTCGTCGACGACGAGCGCATGCGCGAGAACCTCGGCCTCACGCACGGCATGATCGTCTCCGAGCGGCTTTCGACCGTGCTCGCGCCGCTGCTCGGCAAGACACGGGCCAAGGAGGTTCTCGGGCAGGCGTCCAAGCTCGCCCTCGAACAGAACAAGAGCCTCGGCGAGGTTCTTTCCGGCCTGCCGGAGATAGCCGGAGTGCTTCCCGCCGAATCCCTGGCCGACCTGCTGGATCCCGCGCACTACACCGGCTCGGCCGGGGTGCTCGTCGACGCCGCGCTGGAGCCCCGCGAAGAAAATCCGAAAACTCCTTGAACCGGTCCCGGACAGGCTCCGTGTAGGGGGTACAAGCACACCGCGCCAAGCCGCGGGACCCCTACGAACAAGGAGAAATCCCATGCTTCGCAAGCGTTTCGTCGTCGCTGCGGCGTCCGCGGCCGCGGGCCTGGTGGTGCTGTCGGCCTGCTCCGGCGGCACCGAGGCGGCGGCCCCCGCGGTCGCTCCCGCCGCGGCGGTGGCCGGGGCGGGCGGGAACGCCCCCGCGGCCAAGGGTGAGACCAAGGTGGCCGTGGCCGAAGCCGGGAATCTCGGCCAGGTCCTCGTCGATAAGGACGGCTTCACCTTGTACCGCTTCGACAAGGACAGCGCGAAGCCGCCGAAGTCCAATTGCGACGGTGACTGCGCGAAGGCCTGGCCGCCGGTGCTCGCCGAGGGCGAAGTCCAGATCGAAGGCGTGGATCAGGCGCTTGTCGGCGAAGTGACCCGTGCCGACGGACGCAAGCAGGTCACTGTCGGCGGCTGGGCGCTTTACCGCTACGCCAAGGACGCCAAGGCCGGCGAAGCGAAGGGGCAGGGCGTCGGCAGCACCTGGTACGCCGCGAACGCCAAGGGCGGCAAGGCCGGCCAGGCGGCGAAGGAAGCTCCGGCCGAGCAAAAGGACGGCGCCACGAAACTCGTCGCGAGCAACGTCGACGGTATCGGACCGGCCATTGTGGACCAGGACGGCTTCACCCTGTACATGTTCACCAAGGACAAGAAGAACAAGCAGCCGACCTGCAACGGTGACTGCGCGAAGGCCTGGCCGCCGGTGCTCGCCGAGGGCGACGTCCAACTCGAAGGCATCGACCCGAAGCTGCTCGGGAAGGTGAAGCGCGCGGACGGCACCATGCAGGTCACCGTCGGCGGCTGGGCGGTCTACCGCTACGCCAAGGACGCGAACGCCGGCGAGGCCAACGGTCACGGCGTCGGCGGCACCTGGTTCGTCATCGAGCCCGCGGGCTGCAAGAGCACCGCGCCGGTGAAGGACAAGGCCGCGCAGAGCGGGAACGCCGCCCCCAAGAAGGAGGAAGACGCTCCCGCCCAGGAGTCCGGCTACTGAGCTAGTGGGCGAGGCCCGGCGGTCGCTCATCCCGAGCGACGGTCGGGCCTTTTTCATGCTTCGGCCGGACGGCCGTGGCGCTGTCCGCCCGGTCCGCGACCACGGTCTCCTCTTCGTCCTCCGGCAGCAGCACCTTGTGCCGCGCGGGCAGGAACGCGATCACCAGGCCGAGCGCGGCGAGGCCGAGATGCAGCCAGTTGTCCGGCCCGTTCAGGTTGAACGGGTTTCCGGCCTGTGAGACCGGGTTCGTCGAAACGGTTCCCGCGATCATGAGACCCCAGACGAACAGCACCCCGAAGGCGACGAACGTCAGGAAACCGAAGACCCGGGACCGTCCCGACCCGAAGGTCAGCAGCAGACCGATCGCGCCCAGCACGACGAAACCGAGGTTGTAGAGGGGATTCACCGAGAAGCCGAGCACGGTCGCGTCGCTGCGCCCGGCGAAATCGGCGAACCCGGTCCTGGTGAAGCCCACGATCCCGAACACCAGGAAGGCCAGGCTCGACAGCCCGGCGAGGACCTGGGCGGGCTGGAGCCCCGCCGTCCGGATACGAGCGCGTTGTGCACGTGCCATTGCTCCGCCTCCCAGAGTTGGCGACCCTGAATTCACGCTGGGCCCCGGGTACCCCGCTGCCCTTCCGGACAAACAGCGGCGTCCGATCGGGCTACCCGTGAACACGAACGGGTGACGCGGTCAACAAGTCGTGTGGGCAAGGTGAGCGGTGTTTTCCTCCTGGTGGGGCTGTGCCTGGGCGCCATCCTCGCGATGGTCCTGATCCCGGCGTCGCGCCCCGGTCCGGTGGCGGTCGCGGAGGCGGTGCCGAGCGCCACGGCGCCGGCCGTCGAAACCGAACCGGAGGAGCCGGTCGTGTCCTCGACGCCTTCGTCCTCGGCGGCGCCGGGTACGCCACCGAAGTCCGTCGACACCCAGGCCCTCGCGGACCTCGTCCCCGGCGGGCAGGTGAGCGTGGTCGTCTACGACCGCACCGCCAAGAAGAGCACCATTTCCCTCAAGTCGGAACGTGCCTACACCTCGGCGTCACTCGTGAAACTCCTCATCGCGCTGGAAGCGCTTCAAGCGGGCGCACCGCCGGGCACCGTGCAGCGGATGCTGTCGGTCAGCGACGACGACATCGCCAGCAGACTGTGGACGGCCCACGGCGGCCCCCTCATCGTCACCCGTTGGGCGAACAAGATCGGCCTCGCCGGCACGCGTCCGCCCGAGGATCCCGGCCGCTGGGGCGACACCCGCATCACCGCCGCGGACGTCGTGAAGATCTACCGCTACCTGCTGGACCAGGCGGGCGCCGGGACCCGCGCGGTGATCATGCGGGCGTTGAGCGGCGCGACGGAGAACGGCTCCGACGGGGTCCGGCAGTACTTCGGCATCCCGGACGCCGTCGGTTCCCTTCCCTGGTCGGTCAAACAGGGTTGGGCGTGCTGCCGTGGCTCGCGGATCCTGCACAGCTCGGGCGCGGTCGGCGAAGGTGACCGCTACATCGTCGTCGTCTTGACCTCGCAGCCGTCGTCGACCACCTACGCCGGTGCGGGCCGACGGGTGACGGAGGTGGTCAAGGCACTGCTCCCCGCTATTGACGACGTGTAAACAAGGTGGGACAGTGGCGTCACGCCGCTCTCTCGGGAGGTCGTCATGAGCACCGGAGCCCACCTGCCCGCCGTGGCCCCGCTCGGCCCGGATTCCGTTGCCTGGCAAGTGGTCGGCGATCGGAGACTGCTGCTCGGCGCGGGAACGGCGTTGCTGTTGCAGGTCGCGCATCCGGTGGTCGGCGCCGGCGTCCACGACCATTCGAACTACACCGAAGATCCGTGGGGCCGCCTCGACCGGACCATCGATTCCTTGCTGAGCCAGGTTTTCGGCGACCGGGAGGCGGTCGCGGAGGCCGAGCGGCTCCGGGAGATGCACAAGGCGATCAAGGGCGTCGACCATCACGGCGAGCGCTATCACGCGCTGAACCCCGAGGCGTACTGGTGGGTCCACGGCTCGACGTTCTGGACGACCGTCCGCATGCACGAGGTCTTCGTCCATCCCTTGTCCGGCACGGAAAAGCGGCGGTTCTACGCGGAATGGCGACGCGTCGGCCTGCTGCTCGGCCTCCGCGAGCACCACATGCCGGAAGACCTCGAAGGATTCGAGGCCTACTTCGACGACGTCGTCGCGAACCGGCTCGAAGACAACCACACGGTCCGGGAACTGCTCCACTCGATCACCATGCGCGACACGCCACCGCCCCCGTGGTGGTTCTTGCCGGAAATCCTGTGGCGCCCCGTCCGTCCCGCGGGCGGGAACGTGCTGACCCTGTGCGCGATCGGCTTGCTGCCGCGGGCTCTTCGCGAGCGCTTGAGTCTCAAGTGGACGGACACCGACGAACGCCGTCTCCAGCGCCTCGGAGCGCTCACACGGGCGGCCGGGAAACGGGTTCCCGACCGGATCCGCTTGTATCCCAAGGCTTACCGAGCCAAGTTACTCGACGACGTCCACTAGCGCGCCCTTGGCGCCGGTGTTGGGCAGCGGCCATGGCGTGACCCCGCCGTTGGTGACGATCTTCTTGTCCTGCGGCGCGCACGGCGGCACGGTCCGCGCGCCGATCCACGCCAGCACGTCGGGCACCTGCGCCTTGAAGGTGTTCATGTTGTGCCCGGCGTCCGGGATCCGCCACGACGAAAGGGTCGCTGGCGCGCGGACGGCCGCCTGGATCTGGTCGATCGAGAAGCTCTCGAAGCTTTCCTTGTCCCCCGCGATCGCGAGGATGTCGACGGGCGACGGATGCTTCTGCAGGTTCACCGTGACCGTGTTCGCGTCGACGATGTCCTGCCTGCCCTTGAACAGGTTCTCCGTCTCCGCGTCCACCGAAGCCTTGTAGTAGCCGCTGACGCTCGCCGCCTGCCCGTACCACTGCGGATGCCGGGTCACCAGGTTCATCGCGCAGTACCCGCCCGACGACCAGCCCGCCATCGTCCACGCCTTCCGCTGCGGGTTGGCGCCGAGTTTCTCGATCGCCCAGTCGCGGATGTCGGCGGTCAGGTAGGTGTCGTTGGCGGTCCCGTTGACCTCGTCGATGCATTCGGTGTCGTGGCCGACCTTCGGTTTCCCGGTCGGGTCCGGGATGATCACGAGGGTGGGCGGGAGCACGTGCTTCGCTATGGCCGCGTCGAGTTTGGCGGGCAGCTCGTAAGGACCGGTGACCACTTCGGGCCCGGACGGGTAGTTCGGGATCCATTCGATGACCGGGAACTTGAGCGACCGGAACGCGGGATCGTAGTACTGGGGCGGGAAGTACACCGAGACGTCGCGCGTGAGGCCGGTGCGTTTGCCGGTCACCGTCATGTGCACGACGGAACCCTTGCCCTCCTTGGCCCGCATCGCCCCGGCGTCACGCAGTTTGTCGAGGTCCGAACCGTTCTGCCCGGCGACGGCGTCGACGCTCTCCCCCGAGTACACGCCGGTGCCGAACAGGGCGCCGACCGTCGGGAAGAACCCGCCGATCATGTTGCCGCCCATCCCGGTGCTGACCACGACCAGCACGACCGCGACGAGGATCGTGGTGCTGCGGCCGAGAACCTTGCGGCGCCAGCGTTCCCACAGGAACGGGACGGCGATGATCGCGAGCAGCGTCAGCACCAGGACGATGACGAGGTTCAGTGTCGAATCGAGCCGGATGGCACTCAGTCCCAGTCCCATGGCGATCGTGTCCCTCTCCGGCCGCGGCGCGCCCCCGCACCGCATTTCCCACATCTGGATCAAGAGACGTGCGACCACCGGGAAGTGTTGTCCAGGGTGACGCGTGTCACCCTGGACAAACCGGGTTCCGGACTACTCAGCCTGCGAGAGCGGTACGCAGCACGCCGATCGCCTGCTTTATCGCGGCCTCCGCGGCGTGCGTTTCGCGCAACGTGTCGAGCATGACGAAGTCGTGGACGATTCCCTGGTACCGCACGGCCGTCACCGGCACACCGGCCTGACGCAGCTTCGCGGCGTACGCCTCGCCTTCGTCGCGCAGGACGTCGGCTTCGGCCGTGATCACCAGCGCGGGCGGGAGACCGGCCAGCTCTTCGAGGCTCGCCCGCAGCGGGGACGCGGTGCTTTCCGCGCGCTGCGCCGGATCGGTCGTGTACTGGTCCCAGAACCACTTCATGCCGTCGAGCGCGAGGAAGTAGCCCTCGGCGAACCGCCGGTAGGACTCGGTTTCGAAGCTCGCGTCGGTGACCGGGTAGAAGAGCACCTGCTGCCGGAAGGTGACGTCGCCGCGCTGCTTGGCGAGCAGGGTGAGCGCCGCGGTCATGTTCCCGCCGACGGAGTCTCCGGCGATCGCGATCTTCGTGCCGTCGAGCCCGTTTTCGGCGCCGTGCTCGGCGACCCACTTCGCCACGGCGTAGTTCTGCTCGATGGCGACCGGGTAGCGAGCCTCCGGCGAACGGTCGTATTCGGGGAAGACGACGGCCGCGCCCGCGCCGACGGCGAGCTCGCGGACCAGCCGCTCGTGGGTGTGGAAGTTCCCGAAGACCCAGCCGGCGCCGTGGATGTAGACGATCACGGGCAGCGGCCCGGCCACGCCCTGGGGCCGCACGATGCGGACCTCGACGCCGTCCACGTGCGTGGTCTCGACGTCCGCGGCGGGCATTTCGACGTCGCCGCTTTGGACCTCGTCGACGGCCTTGCGTCCTTCCTCCGGCGGCAGCTGGAAGAGGAACGGCGGCGTGGCGGTGGCCTCGACGAAGGCCTGCGCGGCCGGTTCGAGGGCCAGGTTGTGC
>Ga0307518_10000122_pt1 | contig 54715 bp, 64 predicted proteins | sample 25_EM_MG_FD_203889 | JGI IMG/M metagenome (GOLD analysis project Ga0307518, IMG submission 203889) | Populus trichocarpa ectomycorrhiza microbial communities from riparian zone in the Pacific Northwest, United States - 25_EM | ecosystem: Host-associated > Plants > Roots > Unclassified | place...
AGCGTTCATCGCTTATATAATATAACAGCTCTTGACCAGCTACCGCTATCATCTCAGCTTGTCCCCTCCACATAACAGGTGAGCAGGAGTAGCAGTTCCTCTACGTACATAGGTATTGCTTCGACAGTATTCTGTGTTGTTCTCTGTAGTCGTTCCACTTGGGTAGTCTGTGGATATCGTGTCCATTGCGTGGTGGTTGACGCTGTTGCTATCTGTTTGATGTCCAGTGTATGGTTTTGGTCGCCTGCGATGCACAGATGTGTTCGATCGTGGAACCTGTTGTCGAGTGTAGTGCGGCTGTTGCTGTTACCTATTGTAACGGTGTCAGTCTCGTATTCGTGGATGGCTTTGAAGGCAATTAAGAGTGGTTTTCCAAGGAGGAAAGCCCATCCTCCGCCGCTGTTGAAGACTAGGAATGATCCTGTTATTTCTGTGTCCCTGATCCGTATTGTTCCGGTCCACTCTGCCTCCGCTTTCGTTGTAGTTCCGTCTGCCATCCGCAACGTCTGTGTGGATGGTTGCCAGCCTTTAAGACGGTGTTTTATAGTGCGGAACACTGTTGTGCACATTGCGCTTGACATTGCGCCGTCGTCAAACAGTGCTCGTACACATATGACTTCTCCTGTCTGGTTTTTGAGTATTGGGTGTATGAAGGGGACTGCTTTCCCATGTCCGTTCCTCGTGTAGCTGGTGTCGTGCGCGCCGGCTGTGTACAGATTAATGGCATCGCTCGATTCGTGTGTTACATGCGAAGCATTAGGTGCTACCGATGGTACGGTGACGGTCCTTTGGGTCATTGTTTCGTCCCTTACAACGACCCGTCCCCATTTCCCTCGTCTACGGGTACAAGTCTGATTTCCACTGCTTTTCCTCTATTGTAGGCCCCTAGAACCTGGTTGCATATCGCACGCCAGGCAGACTCTCTGTTGCTCAGGCGAGACGTATCTCCAGGGGATACTGGGCACTGTCTGCCGCTGTGTCCGTGAGTGCCGCACTTGAAGCATTCCCCGGAACATACGGGAGCGGTTCCGGGTGTGAGTGGGTATGGGGTTGTTTCGTCAACGCGTGTGCTCTCGCCATGTTGCATGAGCCACTGTGTGACTTGCGCTTGGTGTGCTTGGCGTCCTACCGCTGTGGGCGGGTGATGTTCGAGAGTGTTGATGATGTTGCGCAGAGTGTTCTTTTGCACTTCTGTTACTGGTTCGAACTGGTTATAGACGCGCTGGCGTGGCTGTTGCTGTATCGCGAAGCGGCTGCCCGTGGAGGTGGGTGTCGTTAGGCTGGTGGGCTGTGTGTTTCATGGAGGGGGTTGCGTGAGATTCATGTGTTGCATGCGCCCTGATAAGTCTGTAATCGACACCCATACTCTCTTCTCCATCACTTCTTCATCTTTCCTTCGTCTTTCCAACTTTGCCTTTCTCTCCTTCAGCTTCCCCGTACTCAGACCCTTCACTGCTCCTGTAAACATCTCCCAGTTCGCGTACTCTTCATCCAGTAAGTCCTGTACCATTTCTGGTAGCTTTTCCTTGACCTGCCAGATCAAGACGGCGCTCTTTTCTACCTTCGCCAGTTTCGCAAGAGCCAGCGCTCCTTCGGCCCATATGACGTGCGTCCATGCCTGTACTCCGCTCTTCATCTTGATGGTTCCTATGTCTTCTTCAGCCAACGTTAGTTCTAGTAGCTCTCTTTCGTAGTCCTTCATTGTTTTCGCCGCTCTCTGGATGGGCGGCCACCTTTGGTCAAATGCATACTGTAATTTGTCCCATGAGAGTTGGCATTCAGTTGAAAGTCCGTTGTACCATTCTTCTGCTGCTGATCCACCGACCATGTAGTCCGCTAACGCCTCTATCTTTTCGTACTCCGTTGTTATAGTAGTGCATTCTCTCATAGCACGGTTAAATGCTTTGATAAAGTCCTGGGGGTTCTCCGTAGCGCTATCCTCGCCATGGAAGGGTTTGACCTCCGTCATGGCTTTGCGGTTGCGTCTTGCGGGCTGCGGCTGCGTATGTAACGAGCCTATGGGCTGTGATCGTGGGACATGTAAGAGTATCTGTTGGAGAAGGGACTGGAATGCCTGTGTGATTGGGACGAAGTCGGCTGAGGTAGGACTTTGTGGCGAGTTAGGTCGCGGTGACGGTGGTAGTGGTCTTGTCGATGCGACGTCCTGTGGGGACTGCAGCTCTTGGTCCGACAGCAGTTGGAAGTCGCTGTCAGTACCCGGGGTATTTGTGCCTGTGTGAAGTGCAGACGTTTTGGCTATGAAGCGACCTCTGCCGTCTCTTTCTGGTAATCGTCTACGGGACAGTTTGACTGTTTTTTTGGTGGTTCGAGGGTTTTGTTTGACTGCTGATATACTGCTGTGCACATGTAAGTCATGTGTTTGGTTGCTACTGATGGCTGCGGGCTGCTGTGACTGCTGTGCTGATAGCTGCGACTGCGTGTAGTTAGAATCTGCTCTCGTCACCACGTTGGAGCAGGCCCAGAATGACTTCGTCGAAAGATGACCTAGTGGTCTACAGAGGGTGGCTCCTGTGCTATACTACGCCTGCTGACTCAGGCTGTGCTCCCTGACCCCCCCTACTCCAGCGTGCTCAACCTGGACAGCACACAGTAAATCCCTCTCTTTGCACTGTGTCCACTTCTCTTCCTCCCCAGCTACTTCAAATCCTTCTGCAGGTGTGTGCATATGGACCACTCATTGGCGACAGTTTCTCCTCAAGGCAACTTGTGTGAGCTTCTCATCATTTTCAGTGTCAACAGTAGGTTCCATCTTGATGCGCGTTGGCTGCCCCCAGGAATACTTCTTGCTCTGCCAGTCATGTCCGAGTGAGGGTGTGTGGTGGGCAGTGCTGGAATGCCAATCCTGCCAGAGTGTTGACTATGCCTCATTGTTCGTTGTGCCGGAGTGTTGACTGTGCCAGAATGATGAATGTGCCACCCTGTTGAATGTGCCTCACCTTACACTTGACCAAGCCAGATCATTGTGATCATGCCGGAATCGACTTTGGGCTTGCTGAGCAGCACTACATCCCATCGGCACAACACACGTTCAGATAGTATCTACTACAAACTACTTCCAACAAATTTGGACTACATACCATCAGAATTACATTTTAGTACAACAAACAATCATATCAGGAAGCTAATTATTCAATGCTTCACCAGTGCATTGCAGACATTATCTGGCGTCACCCAATCAAGAGGCCATGGCACCCTCAACCAATGGTGAATATTATCCCTCATATAATACACCAAACAGCACCTCGCTCTGTCAACCTTGTTGACACTGTGCCGAAAGAGCCAGCCGGAAAATGCAACGACAGTGCCGGGATTGTACAATACCTGAATCCCAAGACTGGGAATGTGCAGTGCACAATCATCATAATTACCGACACTGACTAGCATGTTATACCAATCTGCTCGAGAGTGTGGGTCCCTGTGGAGGGGGGTACTTCGATTGACAATTAGTGAGATATTGGTGAAGACAGTGGACCAATTTTCAAGTGCCGCCAGCATTCTGGGATCATGGCCGGTCGCCCAGTCAGTCAAGCATTGCATGGCAAGGTGGCCGGCATCGTATAGAGACAGATGGATAATAGAAAGAACACCTGAAAGTATGGCTGACGGAAGACATATATCCTTGCTCCATTGATAGCCGGTAGGACCGGCCAAAGCCTTGGACACCCCCGGAATGTCATTGGGGGTCTAGCAAGAAGGGGAAGAGAAGATCAAACAAGTGCATCGTCAAAAGAAGAAGGTACTCACAGAATGGCCGAGCATGTGCCGTGCCGGAGAGAATTCCAAGCACCTGTCATATCCATACTTTTCCCAGTCGCAACTCCGGTCTAACCTTGGCCCGCCTGACCTCTCCTTAGGCATAGATGCAACTCCGGATCTAGTCTGGCCATCTCCAGCCCCATAGCTGCACTCCAGCTCAACTCTGGTCACTACGTCCATCTCCGCCTCAGGACTAACCCCTGTCTTCCTACAGACAGATCTGCAGTCTAACTCCTCCGTGTTGGACCTGTACCTACCATTAGTTGCTACTCCGGTTTCAGTCCGGCCACTCCCTTTGTCTGGTCTGCGATGTAGCCCAACTCCGGCTGGTATATCCAACTCCAGCTCAGTTCTGCTCCTGCTCCTGCTCCGCTTCCTCTGTTAGGTCCACCAAAGGCTTAGGACATTTCTATGTCCAACTCCGGACCTTCCTCCGGCTACTCCGCCCTTCCTCCACCTGCACACTCCCTCCGCTCGTACACTCCCTCCGCTCTTGCACTTCCTCCGGTTCCACTTCCTCCGGTTCCACTTCCTCCGGTCCTGGACATCGCTCCGGACTTAACATTAGTTAAGTCCACCTCTGACCCTTACCTGTCCTGTTCCGACCTAGTTCCCTTGTCCCTGCTTTTCCTCCGTCGTCCCTGTAATCCTAGTTCCCCGTTTCTGCTTCCGCTCCGGTTTATTTTCCTGTACCTAGTTTATTTTCCTGTCTGGTTCCACTCCATCCCTTGTCCCGACTAAGGTGTTTACTTGTCACCGTATATACTCACCTCTAGTCTCATTACTATATAAACTACCAAACTCCGGCCTAGTAGTCCTTAGATCAAATCTCAACTAAGATACTCCTCCCTCTGTACTACCCACTATGCTCTCCTAATCCATCTGTTCACCTGAACTCCTGAACTCCGGCCAACTCTGGTCTCCATCCTATCTTGTCCCCTTGGTCCTATGTCCGCTCCTAGCAAGCCTCCTACTCGCACAAGGGCAAAAGCCACCTCTGTCCCAGACTCAATGCTAGACCTCTAGGACTTATCCCACCTCTGGGATGTCCTTCGCTCCGGACAAGCTGTGATCAACTCCGGACTACTTTCCCGCGGTCCAGACTTACTCCACAAAAACCCGGACTTACTCCCAGTGCTTCTCTAGTGCCCGGACTTCGTCCGTATGACCCGGACTTGACTCTCCGCACTAACTAGCACCTACTAGTGTCTGCACTTACCTCCTCATTAGTCCCCTGCATCCCTGGACCTCCTAGTAAGATCATCGAGGAGAACCGATCTTGACAGCACCCGAAAATATCCACGTCATCCTTGAAATACTGGTGTGTTGTACGCCATGATTGATTAGTAATACTCTCTTCCAGTGGATCTGCAAGTGAATCGATGGATGCCGCGATGTGCTCCTAGAAACAAAGGCCTCAACAGTGGACAATGAGAGTGGAATGATACCATACTTGGATGCAGTGAGCTAGAGCTCCAGGAAGATACCACAATGCAATTGTGTCACCTTCTCCCAGAATAATGGTGGGCCGGGAAAGGGTCCCAGTCAAAGAGGAAGGATGTCTATGGAGGACCCTAATCTCCTGTTGCTCATTTGTGCCGGATTGCATTGGTCCGAGGCTTTCAGACAACCTAATCAAGTCAATGCCGCACGAAACTTCAGCGGATATCAAGCAAGGGATAATAGAACTATAAAAGAATTGGCTCACTCCGATTATGGTATGCCTGTGTGATGGTGGATACAATTTGGTTCATGGCTACAGTTGCATCCACCGGCAGGGACAGAAGTGTTTCCGGGGTGGGGGAATTTAAGTCTGGGAATGCTTCATTCAGGAAGTGGCGCCGCATATATGATGCCATGATGTCAGACAAAGTATAGTTGGATGGCATGGCATTTGCACTGGCCATTGGAAACAGGACAACTTTTGACAATGTGGGGAGTAAAAATTTTAGTGGGGGATGTGCGGCAACCTGCGGACATCTCTTTGCAAACGGCAATGCAACACATTCCATTCTTGGCTAGATCCACTAAACAAGGCTGATCGGCGATTGGCTGGTGCAAAACAACACATGCCCGGTTGCACAATGTGGTAATTATGCATCAGGTGACATGTGGACTGTGAGAACATTGATTGCCTGAATGTTATAAGGCTTAGGGCGAATCGGCCATCACACCATCAATCATGAATACCACATCCGAACTGTGCGAAACCTGCGAACTGTCCATGGTATTGCAATACGTTGGAGTCCGCTTTCGATGGATGGTGCACGCGGTTCAACAACAGCCCAAGGGGATGCTGGCCACAGCTGAATGGTATGCAAATGTACAAACAGAAGTGGTAAGTGGAGAATGATTACATTTGATTAACACACTCATGAGCCCCCAGGCAAATTTAGAATGTGTGCTTGCCGCATGCCAGGCTATGGGTGCGCCATATACACCCAAAGTAAGGCCTATTTAGCCCTGGAGAAAGTCCCATATGTACCCAAAGTAAGGCCCATTTAATCCTGGAGAAAGTCCAATTTGGACCCCAGCCACCTGCTAAATAAATAATTAAATATAATAATTATGGATAAATACATTTCTCCAATGATGTAAAATAGGGCTATGGAGAATCTCCAAGCATAGTGCTGGAGAATTATAATAGGGCTCTGGAGAATCCCCATGCATGGTGCTGGAGAATGGAGAATTGCCATGGGCAGCTGGGAATTTCCAACCTGTCAGGACCTCATAGGTAGATACATCTGTAGAAATATACAAACCTAATAGGTCCTAAATGGGGGTTGACTGAAGTGGAAAGTCAAGAAAGTCAGGAAAGTTGTTGACTTTCAAAAGAAGAATCTACTTAAAAAAGTCTGGGACTTTCAGGACTTTTTTACCTTTCCATACTTTTAAAAGTCCAAAAAGTCCCAAAAAGTATTATGTTATTTTCCTGATGCAGCTGTCAGTTCTCCTAGAATCTGGGCTTGCATCCTTTCTTTCGACCCGGTTCATGACGGTCAGTGAGGTGGAGAACATAGATGAAGCCATTGTGTTCCATTGGGTTGTACTTGACCTTTGTCCTCCAGGTCATTCCCGCAGGTCCTCCAACCTAGTACATGACCTACTCTGGTGGTGGAGCAGAGAACTTAGAGGAAGCTATTGTAGTCTGGCGAGCTGCATTGGAACTTCAGCCGCCGAAAGATAGTTGTTCAGATTCACTCCACAACCTTGCACAGTTGCTTGTTTTGCTGTCTGAGAAAGATGGTAAACCGGAAAACTTGAATGAAGCCATTGTGCACCTATGGGAGATGATTGAGCTCTGTTCTCCAGATCATCCATGTCAACCATCGACCCTATTCAATCTCATGTCATATCTTTAGTACAACCAATTCAAGGCAAATAGCGAGACAGAGGACTTGGAAGAAGCCATCAAAGTTATGTGAGCTCCATTGGAGCTCCATCCACCAGGTCACCCTCAATGCAACATCATGTCCTCTCCAGCCTCGTTGGGCTTCTCCGAGAAAGGGCCAAGAAATTTGGTTCAACCATGGATCTTGAGGACGTCACAGCCCTCACACTGGCTGCAATGGACAGTTTTTCTCAGATTAACCAAGTTCTCCGGTATCTCATCCTTGAAGATTTAGCCACAGTTCCACCCTAACTCCTGGACACACTCTCAGGAAAATTTTGTGATAGAACCGTACAAATACCACACTTGGAGAGTAGCAACAAATATCGGGAATTACTGAGTTCAATCATGAATAAGGGCAATGTCTGGGTAACCAAGCGCATTCTCGAGACAATTCAAACAGTTTCCGATATGTCACACTGTCCCATCGTTGAGGAGGAAATGAGCCAGTGCTACGTGATATCGAAGATCGGGTCAGCTACGATATGCCAGCAATGGACAGCATCGCCAAGCTGCAGGCATTCTGTCGTACAGCTCGCCAACAGGGCTATTCATGGGCTTGAAGCGAAACGTGTTGCATTGACAAGAGCACTGGTGGTGCAGAGTTGCAAATGGCGATCGGATCCATGTTCTCATGGTATCGGCAGTCAGCATTAACGATTGTATACCTTTCCGATGTCTCTGATCCTGGTACACTCGCCCGTAGTGAGTGGTTCAGAAGGGCCTGGACTCTTCTGGAACTATTAGCTCCCTTGACTATGCTGTTCTACATTCAGGACTGGTCACTTTTACCACCCATCGTCGAACCACAAGGATGGTTCTGTTGTCATTAGCGAGCTGGAAAAGGTGACAAGCATACCCTCTGCGTACCTCACTCAATTTCATCCAGGCCTGAGTGACCCGCGTTTGCGGCTGCAGTTTGGCTGCAGTGGGCACTATCACGTTCTACCACCCGGGCAGAGGACGTCGCATATTCTCTCTTTGGGATTTTTTATCTCCATTTACCGATCATGTATGGGGAATCCAAGGAGCACGCCCTTGGACGTCTACTAGGGGAGATCATGTCGAAGTTCGGAGATACCTCGATTCTGGACTGAACCGGGTAACCATCATCATTCTACAATTGCCACTTCGTACCAAGGGACATGCCACTCTGAAGGCTACCACTGGACAATGCTAGCGAACAGGCATATCGATCGGGCCTTCGGAAACCAATTCTCAGGGCTGTGCGCAAAATGCACTGCGCACTCGCTGGTTTAGCTTCCCTGCAATTTAGCAGTCGGAAGTTGATCTTGCCATGTATCGTGCATCGTGTAAGGGTAGTCAAACTGAAACGAGAAGATCTCCGTGCTCAAAGCTACGTGCATGGAATTGAGGCGGTAGGTTTACGGCCACTTGAGATTGTGTTGTCGGAGAAACTCGTGGAGAATGGGTCATGGACATTGTCAAGACCTCCGTATGCCCTGGTTCGACCATGGGACTAGAAACTGCTTGATCGGTCAGTTGAGTTTGACAGTGCTGCCGCTCTCAAGTGGCTCGTGCAATTGGAGCAGCTATTTAGTCCGCTGCTGTTAACTGAACTCCCTCGCAGCGAATATCAAAGGGTTGTGCATCTTTGTGTCGTCGGTATCCTGCCGTGTTGAAAGGTGAGCCCTGGCTACGGGTGTCATCCGCGGAGTCAGAATCGACCTTAACAATGCTGCCCATTGTGGGTACCTAACTGGATGTTGCACCTGTGCTTCTGATGGGTATCCGGGATATACCTGTATTCCTTAGTTAGAGCATTGAGTTTGGATCCGTTCACTTACCAAGCCCGATGGAAATGTAACTCGCATCGGCGTCTGCTGAACCGCGCAACCACCTGAGCTGTAGCTCCCAAGCCAGATCTGTCATATCAAGGTGTTAAACCCGGCTGTTGGAAAGAAGACCCCTGGATGTGACCGCCAAGTCATTTGGAATGACACCTCTCAGGAGTATTGCACAATCTTCGGAATTCCGGCGTGCTTGATAGATGGATTCTGCCTAGAAAACAGGTGCTCACGCCTAGTCGATGGGGGAGAGTCGGACACCAGCCGCATAGGAAGTACGTCGGCGAGACCATCGCTTGTGAGCACTGGTCCGCACCAAAGTACCCAGGGTTTCACTGAGTGTAGACATGTTCGAATTGAGTTTCGCAAGGATGATGCAAGTGTGAGCAGAAAGTCAACGCACGTTGACGCTCAAATGGGGAAATGCTGACGGAGCGTGAGCGGGCTGTTTCAAACGACATCGCACCGTACTTAAGTCGACCCCAGCATCAGCGCCTCCTTCATCGCAGACCATCATGACCACCTCCCTTGATCAGCTCAAGCAGACCGGCACCATCGTTGTCTCTGACTCCGGTGATTTTGAGTGTGAGTAGTACAGACGCCCGGTCTTATCATCCACTGATATCTGTCTGCCATTTAGCCATCGATGCATACAAGCCCCAAGTGTGTAGAACTCTGCCTTTATTGCCGATCGAGGACACAGGTGACTGACGTGAACCGTCCGGCAGGATGCAACAACGAATCCTTCGTTGATCTTGGCTGCCGCTAACAAGCCCGCTTATGCTCGCCTCATCAATGCTGCTGTTGCGTACGGAAAGAGCAAGGGCGGTAGCGTCGAGAACCAGGTGGATGCAGCCATGGACCGTCTGGTAAGAGCAACTGCTAGTCCCGATCTTGACCCAGTTCCAGGCGATTTCTCATGGGCTTTTCCTCCCACCCTTTTCTTTTTCTAGCTCGTCGAGTTTGGTAAAGAGATTCTGGCTATTATCCCTGGCCGTGTTTCTACGGAAGTCGACGCCCGCCTCTCGTTCGACAAGGAAGGCACCAAAGCAAAGGTCCCCGTCCCCTTTCTTTTATTAGCTATCATACGGCATGCGTTTCTGATTGACATGCACTCGTTATCTTTTGCTCCCATCATATCTAGGCAAAGGAACTTATTTCCCTGTATGAATCGGTTGGCATCAAGAAGGAGAGGATTCTGATCAAGATCGCTTCCACATATGAAGGTATCCAAGCTGCCCGTGAACTCGAACGCGATGACGGAATCCACTGCAACCTTACCCTTCTTTTCGGTTTCGGTCAGGCAGTCGCCTGCGCCGAAGCAGGCGTCACGCTCATATCACCATTTGTCGGACGTGTGAGTTTTAGACTTTCTATTCAGAACGACAATAGACGCCATGCGAAACACGGCCCCTCACGCTTCCTGTTTTTAATTATCATAGATCCTCGATTATTACAAAAAGACCACAGGAAGAAATTATGAAGGGGACGAGGACCCAGGTGTCGTATCGGTCAAGAAGATCTTCAATTATTACAAACAGCATGGCTACAAGACCATCGTCATGGGTGCTAGCTTCCGTAACGTGAGCATTTGATGACTCTTTTTCCGTTGTTGTATTTCCACCGCTGATGCCATTTTGTTTCCTTGTTTTGTTTATCCCTCCCTCGACCTTCATTCTATGCCGTGCACTTACCTCTTGGGTTCATTCCCCTCGGTAACATTCTTTCCTTTTCTATTGCGACCCCCCGTTCCCTGCTGTATTGGCCCGATAGACTGGCGAGATCAAAGCATTAGCAGGCGTTGACTTCCTAACCATCTCACCTGCCCTATTGGACGAACTCAAGAATTCGACGGATCCTGTTCCTAAGAGACTTGATGCCCAAGCAGGTGGGTTCCATTATCCCCTTACACGTTACTTTCCCCTTGCACTCCCCTACTTCAAATCACCACGTTTCGTTCATTTTGTTCCTTGGTGATAATGAGTATTGATCCTGGTCGTCTCTTTCCCCATTCTTTTTCCGTCTTCACCACACACCACATTCATCACCGTCCGAATCCTCGTCTTCATCGCCGTCACCGTTCTCGTTTATCCAAATACACTCCCAATCACTATCGAACATTGCTCATCACGTAAATTTACTATAGCTGTCAAGGCCGAGCCCATGCCCAAGGTTTCATACATCGACAATGAGCCAGAATTCCGTTGGACCCTTCTCCAAGACGAAATGGCCTTTGAGAAGCTTCACGAAGGTATCAAGAAGTTTGCGGCGGACGGTGAGACACTGAAGAAGCTCCTGAGGTCCAAGCTCTCGGCTTGAAATTATGTGTCCGTGTGTTATTTTCGTCCAACTGTAACATTGTACTACAAAGGAAATGTTGGATGTATATAAAATAGATCTGTTTTCTGCACTCCACTTTTCAGGGTGTGTTTAGAACTTGGTACACGTTGTATTATCGCCTCATGTCGATTGGTTCCTCGACCTCCACATGGAGTATTGATCACCTCATCACTACGGTATGCCGATAATCTATGTAAAAACTTAAACTCTGTTGCATGTACGTCAGTCCAAGCTGGTGAACGTGTCTTATATGCATTGCAACTGTGATTATCTCGGGAATATGGGGAACAAAGTTCAGTACTACAACATGTTACATAGCTATGATGGTTCATATCGTACGCTAAGGAACTGCCAAACCAAACACGGACAAAGGAGGCCACAAAATGCGGTCATCAATGGATCGTTCAATGGGGTAATGGGGGATTGGGAAATATGGCAGTGGAATGGAGATGGGAGGATGGAACCATGGAGTTACGTTCAAAAAAAAGAAAATCTTGCAAGGAATATGCGGTCCGGGTTTGATGACAAGACACTTGAACTGTATCCATGCACATGGGGAACGGGGCCTGATGAGAAAAGCCAACCAACAAAGATTAGGCCAAGGGCAACTCACATTCTATAGTGCAACGAGAGAATCGATGATCGCAAAAAGAAATTTCCCCTCTCCTGCAGTCAATCGCAGAAAGTGCGGGGGGAACACTATAATGCAGCCACGCCTTCTTCCCAGTCCGACCGTCTAACATATCCCATAGCGCGGCATACCGGGCAAGATACCTCCACGTCCAGGACAGGCATGGCACCATCTCCATTTCCACCACCAGCATTGGCACCACCCCATGCGACACGCTCCGCACTGACCAAACACGCAGGATGGAACATGTGTGCGCACACCACGCCAGAAGAGGTATCATTATTCTTCTCCGTGCCATGCGAGTGTATCGATACCTGCTTCATCAACCCAGGCGACAGAACAGGGTATGGTTCGTCATCCGACGGACCCACCCCACACGATATATCGAAGCACCGCAGACCCTGCTCACGCTCCCTTTGCTCAATGAGCTGCCGCAGTGATGGGCCAGGCGGAGGCGGGAGTGTCCATTCCTTACGCTCTCGACGGGGAGGCGGCCGCATTGGGCGGAAGAAGTGGGCACGGGGCTGTTGTGGCTGCGCTGCACCCTGGCCAGCGTCAGGCTGGGGAGCATCCGTTCCTGCTGCTTGAGCCTGTGGTTGAGGTGCACCATTTGCGGGAGTGCCAAAGGGCGGTTGGGCAGGGAAGGCACCACCACCACCAGCCATCATATTGGCCGTCGAGCGCAACAGCCCGTCAACGAGATGCCTCATCTCCTGCGTCAGTGCCGCGAACCCCTGGTTGTCCTCAGGGGCGCCGTCGTCTCCCTCACCAGGATCGACATCGGGTCCATCATGGGCATCGCCAGCCTCAATATTATCACCGCCGGGGTCGAGAGGATTGGGGTGGAAGGGTGGCGGTGGACCATGCACAATCATGTCCAGGCCAATCGTGACGATATCAATGGGCATGCCAGCGGGGGGGTTCCCGAACGGGTGGTTATTGTCGTTCATATTTGGGAGACTCTGAGCACGCGACCGCTGGCCGTCCGGCGGAGGCGGACCATTTGTGTTTGGACCAGCACCAGTAGCACCAGGAGGGGGGGTCTGAGTGGTACCACCAGGTCGGGGCCCGAGGAAAGGAGGTAACGGGAAGATGTGGACATTAGGCATGGTTGGGAAGGGATTGAGTCCAGGTCCAGCTGGACCGGTAGGACGAGGGGGAGCTTGCCCAGCACCGGGAGCTTGTGCACCAGGTGCAGGTGCTACATTCGGTTGCTGAGGTTGTGGTTGAGCATTGGCGGTTTGAGCACCGGGTCCCGCAGCTGGAGCACCAGTGTTCGCTGGATGAGGTGGTGGGAAAGGTGGTGGACCCCAATTAAATGGGTCTCGAACGGGAATTGAATACGTCAAGTTTTCAGGATCAATGTTGAACCTGCACGTAGGGCAGGTAGCTTGCCTGGCCCTCGTAAACCACGGCAGTAGACATGACTCGTGAAATACATGCGCGCATGGCAGTGCAATAATCCTGGGATCTTCAGAGGTTGAGTTGGTCGAAGTCGAAGTCGCCTGCTGCCCATCTGATGGCGCCGTGGATCCCGTGGCCATCGCATCGCCGTCGCCCTCAGCCCCCTCTTTCTTTTTCTCCCCAAAACCAGCGCCCTCTGCATCCAACAGCGAGTCCCAACAAATCGCACATCCAGGGGGCGCATTTTCCGCACCCGATGGCGATCCGTCAATGTGCCCGCCAGGAGCACCACCCACCTTCTCCAGCCGCTTCACAAGCCCAATCGGGACGACATCAAGACCTGCCAATAGCTTCTTGGCGCGCTCTGGATCCTCACGAGGCTCGTCAAACTGCAAATTCTGCCAATCCTGGAGAAAAGCCATGAACGCTTCTCGCGACGGTGCACCGAATGGGAAAAACCGCGGTGTGTCCCCTGCACCTGCGTCTGCTCCGCGATTCGGGTTGGCATCGCCGTTGTCGTTAGCTGGGGCAGGACCCTGACCACCGCCTGCGTTGCTATTGTTATTGCCGTCGGCATTTTGTGTACCCCCAGTGCCAGGCATTGGCATGGACCCAAAGAGGGGTATGGTAAATGAGAAACCTGCAATTAAAGTGCGCCGCGGTGGGTGGCCGTCAGCATTCGGATTGGGATTGGGATTGGGATTGGAAGGGGCAGGACCCAAGGGAGGGTCGGAATGTGGACGATTGTCCGGTTGAGATGAAGGAGGATGCGCATTGGCCTCACCAGTTTGTTCCACGATATGATCATGATCGCCGAACCCAAACGTATTGGCATTCAAAGGTCCACCAAAGAATGTCGCATTAAAAGGATTCCGCGGCGGGGCACGCTGTTCTTGCCCCTGCTGAGGTTGTGGTTGTGGATTGGCACCTGTCGACGAACCGCCCACACGCTCCGACGGATGTCTGCGATCCCTCGCCTCATCCACATCGTCATCCACACGAGGACGCCTGCTTCCAGCAACACGCTCCAAAGGCGGGAGACTGTCGTCTATATCGGACAAGGCGTTGTCGTGGTCGCCATCGATAAGAGGTGCAGGGTGGTGGTGCGACGCTGATTGGCTGTGGACATCGGCACGATACGGGTGGTGCGGGGGATAAAGACCCCCGGCAGACTCGTCGTCGTTTGAGCCACCAAACGAACTATCGGACACAGAGCGTAGCTCTGGCATCGATAGGTCGTCGTCGTTGTCGTCTTCCTGGACCTGGTAAGACCGTTCTCCTATCTGGGACGAAGGTGGGTAAGAAGAAGACGCAGTGGATGGCATGTCGACATCTTCCACCGATATCGATGTTGATGCAGATGAAGACGACGATGCTTGTGTGGCTGGCGCTGAAGAGACGGATGACGAGGGCGTTCCTGCAGCGCCACGGATAGGCTGGAGTGATGACAAGTCGTCGGGGTCGTCGTCGTTCATTGACATTTCGTCGCCTCTCGCATTTGGATCCTCAGGATCGACCATTCCCTGGTTGAATGCGTTGTTGAGGCCACGGAGGACGTTCTGCAGGGTGGTTCCAATCTGGAATCTCGCTGTAAAGAGGTGGTGTGCGTGAGGATGATTATTATCTTGATTTATGTTACTGTTACTGTTGTTCTCGTTGGTGTTGTCGTCCATGACGATTGTCGATGTCGACGTCAACGACGGTGGTGGAGAATGGAAAGGCAAGTTGGAGCGTGACACGCCGGTGTTGGCTAGCGTAAGCACAAAGCACCAGAACATTCGCGTCTCAGACTCGGCTCCAGTTCGATTCCCGCCACGGTCGTGTTTTATCACAATACAAAGGTCCATGTCAAATGACAACTAACTCTACGTTTTCACGTCGCCTTTGCCTTTGTCTTGCGCGTGTGTCTCCGCACATATCTCCGCGCACTTGGCAGCCCAAACTGACGTCCCAAGAATCGAAAAGATCGGCAAACGTCGCACAATCACCGCGCAAGCCACGAACCCATTTTATTATTCAACGTCAGCGCACCGTCGTCATCTTCTATATGACAGTTCCACTCACCCGGATCGCGGGGTACAAGAGCAAGAGTGTGCCTCCGATCGACCAGGCCCACTTCACCTGTCGCGGGAGGGCTTCTTCAAACTGACCCCGACTCCACTTCGAGATCACCAACAACTCTGTTAGAATTGTAGCAAGCAACAACCAGCAGTGCTGTCCCATCCGCTTCGCTTTTCTGCATGCATTGTTTAGTGTTTGGAGACCACGACACACGGTCACGCACTTTGGATCATTCACATACTGATATAGCTCCCTCACAGCTGGTAAGGCACATAAAAAGACGCTCGCAAGTCGGAGAATGACAATCGGATGGTCAGGCTCTAACCATAACAGAGACTGAGATGGATCAGGACGCATATCAAAACCCCTTTCACATCACCTGTCTCACCTTGAGATAGAATGGATTAAGTTCCGCAGCCAAAAATACCGCAAGCAGGAGCACCACTGTCGTATAGTGGTAGAATGAGGCCGTGCCTTCCCATTTGAAAGCCGTCCAGTCATGTGGCGAGAACTGGCTGAGCACGCGTCGAGCCTTGGATCGTAAGCCCCGTGTTTGTCGAAGTCCACGCCACTCAAATGGCTGAAACAGACAATGACCAATTCGTTTCAGTAAGGCATATCAGTGCGGCTGGCCATCCGCGACCATCGGTGCGGAATAGAGTACCTTGACCTCCAGATATTGGCAAGTCTTCATGCCTGCGAGTCACAGAACCCCATTATCAATATCAGAAGGGCTGTGTGCACGTATCACACCACGCACCCAAATATGTCCCTAGCCAATTGCAGACTAGGACATCGAGTACCCACTTGACCAAGCAGTATATCAACACATTGTGGCAAGCGAAAGTCACAAGGGTGGCTGACGTACATGATCCCACCAGCACTGTAAGCTATTATAGCACAATCACACATGAGCGCAAAGCTAAACCATACCTCAGCAAAGTTTGGTAACTGATGTTGGAGACTGTATTCAGCAAGCTCGAAGGCGATGCTCAAGATCTACGCCCCGCAAATGTGTAAGTTCACATGACTCAAATAGCTGAGCAAGACCTATACCCAACAGAACCAATAGTCACGTAATATCATCGCCTTACCAAACCAGCCCAAAGTGTGAGCGAGACAGAATATGTCTATGGCATTCTATTAAAATATCACGGGTTGACGAACGTGAACGATGATCCGAAATCGCGGACAAGATGAGCTATGTACTCATCAAAGAAGCGGCAGAGGTGACTAACCCAAACATTATTTGCGGTCACTGCGCAGTTTTCCGCATAACTCTTTTCTGGAAGTGGAACGCCAAGGGCGGGATCTAAAAGGGTCATCATAGTTCTGGCAGAATCTAAGTCCTGGAAGAGGAGAAAGACAAGCGCGAGCTCGTATAGGAGATTGATGCCTAGGACAGCTCTCCATAGTGCAGGGTGGGGACGAATGAAGGGGCCGTCTCTGAACTGGATCATAGAGAACATGAGAAAGGAAGCCAGAGCGGCATATACCCCTCTATAGAATGAATGGGCGGTGAGCGCGACGATCATCGGAGGGAATGATTGGGACGCACATGCGACGTTTATCCTTGCCTTCTTCCAGTACATCCTGGGTCATGGCGACATAGGCTAGCGCAGTCAGTCCGACGGTGAGCGCAGTGAGGGTGATAGGCTTGTAGAAGAACCTGCGTGTCGTTAACGCATGCAGCGATACATGAACAGGCCTCGTACTCTACAGAGGTGTCGTGTCGTTCCTGGAAAGGCGTAATGCGAGTGTAGGGCTCAGTGCGGTCGGCCTTGCACCAGAAAAATGTTATTGCGGACTACCCCAGCCAGTCAGCGCCTTTCTACTCACATCGTACCCTGTGGTGCATGGACGAGCCTCATCAGCAACACAGCACGGACCTTGGGTGTATGCTCACATCTAACTGTGTTTCCATTGATTCCGGGTTGGGGTTCCTCTTCCCGGGGGGACACCAATACATCCGAGTCTTCGTGAACAGGGGAAGTCGGTGAGTCGGTTGTTTCGGACAGCATCGTCGTCGTTGTCGCTGTCGACGAGTTCGCTGGCACGTTTTGTGATAATCAAGAACAGAATATGGCTGGCAATGATAGAGCTCTGCTTTGGCTGGCCCGTGCACGACACATGCGTGCACAGCGCAAGACACGTTCAACTACATACCCACATATCCGATTAGGAAATTTCTGGCTCACTTTTTTGTCCAAGGATTTGTTGTGTCGTTCCAAAAAGAAAAGAAAAAAAAAGAAGATACTCACCGCGGTCATCGAGTATAACGACCTCGGAGGTGCCCTGGTAGATCCTTGCCTCGAATACTTCCGCGTATCAGTGTTCGATCATCGCACGCTGGGATCCAGTCTCACAGATACACATTACAGAGTACGACGACCGTACCTATCATTAATGTTCGTAACGAAGCCTTCCCCCTTCCCTATCTCCGCCGTCTCGCGAAAGCACTGGCTAACCTTTGTCTACAGGAAAAACTGCCCATGCCAATGGAGCGGTCAGGCATCGGAGCCAACGCTCTCCTCGCGACGCGATTGGCAAAGCGCCTTCTTTCTCGACATTCCTCTGGCGACCATTCGTGATATGATGCCATCCTTTTCATTTTCCGTGTGAACAGTCTGGCCAGTGTTCACACTCGTCACTGCCCGGGGCTTCACACGCACCCCTCTGACCATATTTATACAGTCACCTACTGATATACAGAGTGGTGCTCCTTGGAGCTACTATTCGGGCATGCCAAACACCCCGAGCCTGAGAGACGGGGGGATTAGTACCTGGTTGCATCCGCTCCGTCACCTCAATAATGACAATGGCGATGTCTATCCTGTCCGTTGGGGTGCAATACCATGCAGTTGGATGTATGGCGTTCCGACGTCGCAGGATCGTGCTATTCAAAGTTAACCTCAGTATCAGACACAGACATATACAACTATGTACATAGTGCACCACGACACCGTTTCTGCGAAACAGCGTGATTGTCCTGGGATGATACCATGTCATCGGATCGTCCTCCGACCCGACACGAAACCAAGAGCCAGAGAAATGCAAGGTTTGCGAATGGTCTATGGCGAAAGGATAGCGAACAATGAAAATAACCAACTACTGCATCTGTATGGAATATGTGTCCGTCAGCTGACTGACAATGGTCTGCTTGTCGCTGCCAACTGCCAATCCGACTTACAGTTGAAGATGGGGACGGTGACCCCCCTCCAAGTTCTCACGACCTTACAAAATACGAACACAAGAAGACCATCTCTTCTTCCGGCTTGTCCCGTTCTGCCATCGGTTTGTTCCCAGCAGTCACCAGTGGCAAGGGTAGGTCATATCCACGTTGCATGCAGTAAGATTTGCACCTCATCGAAACTGGATGTGACTCACCAAGTCAACGTGGGGGGTCTAGTGCCCTCACAACATCGCGTCTGGCTACACTCATGGTTCCCGACCTTGATGGAACTTCGTTGGGAAGTCATTGCATGTCGCATCGAAGCGACTTTGTTCATCACGCGCGCGTTGACCGCATGATCCGCGTGCTTCGGAAGATGCATCGATGACTCGGCACTCGCCATCCACCGTGAGTACTAGGTGGCATTGCATCCAGGCAATCTGATCTATACTCAATATACCGTAACCCCAAGCTTTTCTACACAGCATGATTTTTCAGACGCACACGCAATGGCCAAATGATTCACAGGAATTGTTGATCACATCATCCCAACAAGAGGGTTACAAGGCTACCAGGGACATCCTAGAAGCCAGCAGAATCTTCTCTGGATTTCTTGGATCCCCATTGTACCAATCACAGGATGCGCCATGCTGTATTGATTCTCCACAGAACTCACAATTTTTTTTCTTGGGCCGCCGCCTGATTCTCGTCACAGTCAAGAGGCTTGCAAAGAAGATAACCAGATCCGGCACGACCCGCACGAGAAGCAGAAGCGCCTCATCTTCTTGGCATCTTTCTCCACCTTGCAAAGCACAAATATATTCGTTGAGCTCCATCAGCGAACTCACGAGACACCCCGTGACGCGTAGAACTGCTCAGGGTCCATAGACTCAGAGACACGTTGACATCGCACGGGATGATTCGCGCAGTATAGACGCCGTGGAACGAAAGATCTCCCGAACGCTTGATTATCGGTATATCCACAAGATATTGTATGCACCGCACTTGTCGATAACGATTGATGATGAAATCGAGCGCATATAATAGTAAGAGAGAGGCGGTTGTCGCTTTCTTTTTTCGCGGGGGATTTGCCAACGAACTCGAGGGTGCTTCGACGTGGAGTTTTCCGAACGAAGCGGAAGACGGGACAAAGCGGCTCGCGAAGAGGGGCATCTTTGCGAAGGCGACGATGTGAATCCAGGCACGATATGGAACATGCGGCATGGGCGGACGGTGAAACAATGTACCAGAACAGCTTACGATGGAATTCAACGATCTAACTCAGTCTGTAATCTGTGCCTCGGCGACTTTTTCGTGCTATGTAGTGGCATCGCCGTCGGGTTCTGGTTATATGATATTCCTTGAGCGTCCATGGGTCATTGTTTAGCAGTTCGTCCTACACAGCTCGCCGTCGGCGAGACTGGATCAGGACTGTCCAGGGGATCCGTTGGGAGATCATCAATAGTGGGTGAGCGTTTTAGCAAGAGGCCCTCGGTGTTGTAGGGATGTAGATCAACACCACAATGCAGGATCGTGAGGGGTCGGAAGGTCGCACCGGAAGGTGGGATGGGAGAACTCACCGACCCTCACCCCTATCTTCACTTTGACAACCGATAACCGGTAAGATCCCACTATTTGGAATAATCCTCACCCCCCTCGTCTTCTACTTGAGGGGGTTTTCATGTCACACAGGCTCCTCAGGCCTCTACATAGCACGCCAAGTGCCGGCGCAAATGCAGGTGCTTCTCCACTCCGGGTACGTTCTGAAGCGGATAGTGGGTCGTCCATCATGACTGGGTCGCGCGTGAGCCATGATATCCGATAGTACGGTTCCCTAGTCTTTGCGTCCATGCAGTACTTGGCTCCGCCATAGCTGAAAACTCTCCTCCGCCGGCGCATGCAGTCTGCTGCATCAGTGTACCAGTTGTGCCGAATACCACCCAGTCGGGCTCGATGTGCTTAGCAGTAGCAACAGATCCCATCATCACGATTGTGGATTCGAAAGCGCCAATAGCCAAACACAGTTCCGATCGTCCACGGTCATGAACAACGGGCTTGGCATGGCATGGGATTTCGGTTGAGCAGCCGCATCTGCATTGCACCGGCAATGCGCTTCCCCGATCCGCCAGCTAACTATCCTCAACAAGTAGACAAACGTGTGGGGCACCGTGGAGAGGACCACAGAAGAGGTTGGGAATGCGCTCGGGATGGATGTTGTTTAGCCTTGACCCGGTGTTGGCAAGAATAACATGACTGACACAGCACTGATAACTGGGGCGGTCCTCCAAAACAGGATACGCTTAGACGCCTACCGCCTTTGTTTATTTGATGCCTATATCTATCATCTTCCATTGATGGGTAAACTGGTGGTATGGAGATGCGCCCCTTGCTCGTCGCTGCTGTCGATGGTCCGGCCGCCGGTGATCGCTACCCGCTGGTGACAACAACAAGATGAGAATGGGCTCGTCGTAGTATCGACCCATACCTAAACTCGAATGGCCCCTGTCAATCTTGTCAACCAGTCAATCAAACAACGAATGGACAGACTGCGGCCGCTCGAGCCTTGACCGGCGTGTAGGACCTCCTGGGTCACATCAAATGTACCTGGTCTAAACTATGACAGGCAAACCGCACCTTGGACTCGACCCAAAAAGGAAGGGCATGCAAATCAAGAATGGTCATACTCCTTTCGAGGAGCGGTGTCCGTACCATATGGTACCGTCCACTTTAGCGCGTCTGAGTATCATAATCTCGCCTAGGGCTTTGAAGGTTAGCTGGTATTGGAGCGACATGAGGCCCACCGTATGTGACACGCCATGAGGCTGCGGTCCTGTGGTTAAAGCACTGTCAATGCTCGATCTGAAAGGACAGACAAACCTGCGGAACTTGGCGGAGTGTAACACAATTGGGATGTTACACCCGCGGATCGAGGCATCACCTCGAAGCTCCCATGTCACCCCAATTTCAATGGTGAGTACTTGACTTGCAATCACCTCACCTCTTCCCCAGTCCGTGTCTGAGGTCGGCCAACATATCACCGGAGACCGTATGGACGAGCGGAGGATCGACGGCATTGGTTAATAATCAACCTCTCATTTCTAGATTAACGGTTTCAGGCTGTTCGAGTGAAACTTGCTCGGGTTTCTCGGATCCCGATCCTATAATACTTCTGATGGGCGCCCGTGTATTGCAAATCCGCCGAATACACAGCGACTAACCTGACGTCTTTACCAGACAACTGGTGCTGAAGTTGTGTGCCTTTGTCAGACAAGAGATACGCTCGAGAGGGGATGGAGTTAAATGAACAGCCATGGTTGCGAACTTATGCTCGTTTGGATATGTTCCACACACTGTACCGTGCAGCCACTGTGAAGGAGGAATGATGAATAACCCCGAACGTGACAACAGTACAGTGTCAATGATAAGACCAAAGCACGTACCATTCACACTCTGGGTACCGGACGTGTTACTTGGTGCCAAAAATTTCACACCAGTGGCATCTCCCCGCCGACGGTGCAACTACTTCCCAGGAAGTCATAAGCTGGCAAGAGCGGTGGCCTGCGACGGCACTCCTTCTATGTCAATGCAGTGCGCACAGGCGATGCCCGAGTCACTATGCATTTATATAAGGATAAACATGATCGAGAAAAAAAAAACATACGATGGCACACCCATGTGGAGATACATATCCAAGCTGTAATTGAATGCCGACGTAGCTTGCAGATCAAGGTGTAACCTGTGCAGTGTGATCGCAACGGCTATCAAACAATTGGGTCTTGCCAGATGCTGGCGGAGACGGAGTCGGAATCTGTAGTATGTTCGGACTTTTGAAATTGCTGTGCGCGTCATAGAATCTACCGTGCACTAGTAAGTGATTTTGATGGGAATAGATATGGGCGGGTGGCACGATGGAAGGAGGTATACGTAGTAACATATTGGACAACGTACACAGGAGTGGAAGTCTTGAAATCGGAATGCAAAGCTTTCCGTGCTCTCGCTGGTACTAGGGCGAACAGCTACATAGTCACCTGCTGTGCCAAAGATTGTGGCACTGCGATACGTTGTCACTGGAGATAATAAATGCCTCATGCAAATGTTTCCCCACTAAGTAAGTAGTGACCACTGATTAAGATTGGCAAGCGAGTCATCGTTAGAAGTGCCAACTCCTCATCACAGTGACACAGCGTTAGCTCGCGTGCATGTATGCATGTATAACTTGCATGAGATTGACATACAGTGCCACCATTAATGACGCGTGCTACACCGTGGCGGACAGGGTGACTTTCTCCAGCGTGATCCAGAGACACATGCACATCGAACTTGAAGCTCAGCCGCTGTGGCTGTGTCTAAATTAAAAGCTTAACAGTTTCCATGGACTCTGCGCGTTACTCCGAATTGTCGACTCGACCCCCACGACATCGCCTTGATTTTTTTTTGAATTAAAGAACTCCCAATGGTGTCACGCACCCTGCCACTTGAGGGCTTTGGCAAAAAGAAGCCATTTGCCCACGCGAGCCAGCCAAGTTAACGCTGTACACAGTGGTGTGCTGTGGAGGCCAGCTGTACTATTCAATCCTCCGCCGGGTGCGTGGCTGGCATGCAAAAGTACGTTGGACTCGTCTGGAAAGTCAGATATTGCGCCTGGGGCCAGTTTAGGTATACTAGCTTCCGCTTTTCGAATTCGGTTCTGGAACCTCGGTCTTATCTTGGGTTTCCCAATCTGGCAAGTCAAGATCAGGCCAAGAGACTTGCACGGACATGAGCGTGGCATCCAGCTTCAAGACTATCAGTAAGTAGTACCGTCGAGCCTCGCTACATGATGGGTATTGGATAAGCTGGGAAGGAAGACATCATGACACTGGAGTGGAAATGACGATCATATTACACGTACGTGTTTTTTTTGGAGTATCCTGGACAGTCTGACAGAACTAAAAGAGCCAAGGAGTTAATGACAAACCTAAACGGTTACCCCTTTGAAACGAGGTCATCGTGTGGCGTTGAATGCTGCTACTGTCACGCGATTCGGATCGACGTATGCATATTCAAGAATGCTGGTGTTGCCCCTTCACACGTTCAGCAGGGGCCCCAGCAAGTTGGAAATTCAGCAGCCCCTCGTCAGGCTTGGAAAGTAGAAATGGTATGTCCGGGGCCGCTTGTATTTTTATCTGCAGGAATTTGCAACAGCGGTGGCACAGCCGCAGTTCATCCTGCTCCGCAGCGATTCATGGATGTGCCCCCCAAAAGTCACGGGGCAGATTAACGTAAGAGAACTTGTTGACTCCAATAATACAGAGCATCTTACCCAGAGAATCTGCATGTGGATTGGGGCCCTAGACGAACATATCGACACCCCTGAGGTAGGTTGCCTCTTTACGTTCATGTCTTCGTCGTCGTTGCGGTCATGCTCATTATTGGTCCGGCATCGGCGTTACTTGCAACCAGTTCTGGAATAGTGGGTAGAATTCAGTACGTTATTCCTTCCTTGAAGTTATCTGGACCGTGCGACTACCACTGTCCGCTTTCCACGCAAAAGTTTGGACTTGTGTACCATTGTCCGTCGTTAATGCTTTGCTTTACCGGGCATTGTCTCTCGTCAGCACACTCCGCCTGCCGTGTTTCGTATGGACGCATGCTCAGAACTGACATACACGTTTCAACACTTCGATGTGGCTATATCCGCGCCGGCTACTCGATGATCCGCTACTTATGTAGACATGTGCTTTGGTGTAGGGTTTGTGAAATGTGTCGGTTCCCCGATCAAGATAAGTGTTCAGACTTCTCTTCTCTCACGAGGGTGCAATTTCAGGCTCTGGGCCATGACGAGTTGTGTGTCCTCTACCGCCAGTGGTGCCAATCTAGCGTTTCCTGAGCTCCTCCATACTCGGATGCGGCGAGATATGAAATAGCAAGCCAGACTTCATCACCGCCTAGTCTCGTGTTGTCCAGGTTCCCTTCTGCACCCATATACACTCGATTTGGTGCGTACCGGTAGCATGGTCACCACTTCAGGACGCCTCTCGAAATGATGCAGACTTACCAACACGACACAGCTTTTTCTTCCCTTCTTCGAAGGTGAATCTAGATTACTCGTAAGCATCACCCTATGTAGTGCGTTCTTGTCAGCTGTCTACTTTGCCCATCTCCAATCATGGAAGAAGAATTTTACTCAATACGTTGCCATAACCAGGTCCAAGGATACAGCCCAAATGGTATATGCAGAGGAAACCACCCGGCGCGTCCCGAGGGCTGCTGCGCGCCATTGAATTCGACTACCCCCGCACCAATTGCTCGCAAGCCCGTGGCTCGATCTGTAGGTGCGTGCAAAGAGTTGCAGTTGTCCACGTCACTGCTGATAGGCTTCTTTCGTTTTTGCGACGATGATCATGGGGGCAGCAAAAAGTGTAGTAGCCCTAAATTTACATCAAGGCAACTCCCACCTTGGGTGTCAGGCATTGCAGGTACACATCCATACGTTATGACACAACTTTGCGCCGATTTTTTTTTTCATTTTCCCCCGTGCATATGTAAATTGGCAGTGATCGATCGTCCCCCTGCTTGCTTTTCAGGGGGGGAAGATGAAGGGTGAGGCTCGAGCGTTTGCGCTTGATAGTGCTATCCCTTGCGCCCCCAAACGCGTCTTCGTGATCCATTGACCCTATCTCACGCGCCCCGTTTCTGGCAGACGATGACCATATATATATGCACATTCAGAGGTCCGACAACCCATTTCGAATCCAACCATCAATGCATCATACACCTTGGCTACAGGCCCCGGCCACGGGTATCTCCACATTGTACGTGTACAATACTCTATTGTCGGTGAGTGGGACTGGTCCTGTGATAATGAATGATCTGAGGTAATGGAAGGTCTCCCATTCGAGGATTTCAAGATTTCATTTGTTTTGTGTCCAGCCACTACCCATTAGGTTACTGACGCTCACCCTCGTCCGAGCTAGCAGATCAGCACTAGGTCCTGATCAGACGTCAGACGCCCCTCACATGATTCTAGCAGGGCATACTACCATACCTGTGCCTAAAACGCGCGCCATACTCGACGGGTTCGTACGATCTGAAGTGCCAGCACAGTGATGCCACGGAGGACTTGCCGAGCGTTTGTTGATCGACAACGACAATCAGTATCCCGCTGCCCACTGGCGCCCCCCTCTTCTTTTCTCCATGACAACCCCGCGTACGACGTGTTCGGCTCAATATTAGATGGTCTCTCTCTCGCGACTCAGATCAGATCAATGAAAAGCAAATCTTATTCTTGAAGCTCTACTTTCTAGTGGTGTCGTCACTTTTTTCCCCAAGTGGGTTGTCACGCATTCTACAATTATTAAAACTTATTCACTCACTACTTACTTTACCAAGTATGTATGTACATAGGGCAAACTCGGACGAGGCACGAGGTACGTATTGTTCTTTGCCCTAAATACAGACACTAGCTTCCAGAGGGAACATCGAGGAACAGCAGTGATCACCGTCCCATGACGTGCGTGCGATAATACTATCGAGGCTCGCCAAGCCGAAGTCCTCGAGTCGGAGGACATGACATGTGTCACATCCCGTCGTGTCGTGCCACTGCCAGAACCTATGATGCATATCTGTCAATGATGTCAGCGCCGACTGACTCTTTGTGTCTGGGAAGTAAAGTTTGGCAAGAAAGTATTAAGCGCTGAGAGTGCCAGGTTGTAACATGATCAGTGTGACACACCAGGGCACTTGTTTCTTTGTTTGTTTGTTTTTTCCCACACACACACATCATGTTCCGACCCTGTGTGATCATAATATCTGTCATTTGGCGCCCTCGGTGTACGTCACACCCGGAGCATGATGATTACTGTAACAGCAACTGACTGATCAAAACTATGTTATATGCCCCAAAAATACGTACAAGTTGGCACGATGGATGGGCTACATTGTGTGTTTATGCAAGGGGCATTAATCATGGCATCGGACAGGGCGAGCGCAAGGAACACACCACCACGAGGCTAACATAGCTATGATAGCTCAGTGTCATGACATGGAAGAACATTCAAATGTCACGAACACATGTACGGGGGCGTGCCGTGCTGGACGTCACGGCCAGAGTGGAGGGATGCTTAGTAGTACTACATAGCAAGCTTCGCCTATAAGTTCGAAGTTCGAACAGGCAAGCGAGCTCAGATCAACGGGGTATATACGTCTGCTTCGATTAAGGTATCGCCTCGATCATATCGGTACATGTGCCCCGTGTTCGCGGAATACATTCCTACGAGTCTACTGAATTGTATATATTTCTTTTAAGGACCGGGAGGGCTTCTCTCTATTGTATTACCCCACAGCTTGGAGTGTGTGGCCATGTACGGGACTGTTCGGCACACCATTCCCGCGTAGATTATACAAAACGTATTTTTCAATTCACGTTTTTTTATCGGGACGTTCGACCGGACAGTTACCCATGCAGGGGTGGCACCCCGTGAGATTGGGGGTTCAAGAACGTTCATGTATATACCACAAAAAACCACATACGCGATAGCATAGTCAAAACCACGACGCAGCATGGCGTCATCGCATCCCATCGGCATCGTCGGTGCGGAGGCGTGTCGGTGGTATACTCGAAGCGCGAGAGAGACGCCCATGCTAATACCGAAGTGCCAGAAGGCATTGAGTCGCACCCTTCTGACCGCGTGTTCTGCGTGGTAGTACATACAGGTGCGTGGATTCGGTGCTCGGTCGGATAGCAGGGACGACGACGACGGGTGCAAGCGACAGGCACGTCCGGATGAATTGATTTTTTGGGGTGGTGGCGGGGAAGGGGCGAGGATCTGCGCGTCATCGTGCCGAGGCTGCGCCACTGCGTAAAGCGCCGATCGGCGACTCCGACGTGGGGGGTGACTGACTGACTGACTGACTATCAAATGCGCCCGATGTGCATACGTCACTGGGAGCGGTCAGCATGCACGCATGGATTGCGTCTGGACTCTACCTCGTTGTAGTGTACCCTATCACGTACCTTAATGTGACGCTCGTGGTGGCCTCGTTAGCTTCGCGAGGTTTGTAGATGCATCGATGAGCCCCGGGCATATGTATGTATATATGAGTGTGGCAATCGGGGAACGCTGCGTGTGTGTGCCAGTGTGCAAATAGAAAGTGCGAGGAGACAAGAATTCGATAAGGATCGGCAGATTCCGACGAAACGAAGTGTAGTGGCAAGACACGACCGAGCGAAGGGGAAAGAAAGGAAGGAGGGAAGGAAATGAAGCAGACATAAAATGAGGAATTTTATTGTATGCACGAGTCTCGAGTCTCGAGGGGGAGATTCGGATCTCCCTCCCCCGCGTGAAGGGCGCAACGTGGCGTCATACACCGTTCATTGATACGAGCGAAGGCGCTCGGGGAAGAAAACAGTGGCTGATTGGGCCTAGGTTCGCTGAGTGCCAAGAAAGCAAGTTCGATCAGTGGTACGTGCATCGTGGGTGATGGCACGATGGAGTCAGTTGCGATCAGGACGAAAGGGAGAGGATTGGAAACCGCGCTTCCTGGTAGAACACCGTGGAATGGCTGATGCGGCCGGGCTCGGGAGAAAGCGATGGCGGGCCGGAAGACAGCGTGAAACGAAGGAGGGGATGAGTGACCGACGCTGTGTGGATTAGATCGTCGAGGCTATAATTGGCCCCAGACCCGGAACAGAGCAGAGACCGCAGGCCATGGATCTGGGCAGATGAAGGGAGGAGATCAGCGGGGAGTGTGCACTGTGCAGTCGAGTTGCCTCTCGGGGGACACGTAAGATTCCTTGGAGTCCGTCGACCCCCCTCGACCTCGACCTCCTCGGTGTCGGCGGCGGAGGCTAAGACCTGTGAGGGCCATGACAACGGACAGGCGTGACGTGACATGTCCTCGGGGGGGTCTTTGACGGGGTTTTCCAGGTGTGCGTCCCTGGGATCACGCTATATCCAAATTGGGAAATTTCAACACGTTGTCCTGTTTATGTCACCGAGATGCAAGATCGCATCTACTTAACCCAATCCTTTCCTCGTCATTTCTTAACTGCCTTCCCCTCCCTTTCTCATGTCCACTGCCGCCGACTTTGTCCTCAAGGGAGAAATCATGGATCTCGACTTCACCATCGACACCGACCACCGCAAGCGCAGACGCAACCGCACAACCCAGTCCTGCCTCAACTGCCACACCTCCAAGCGAAAGGTTCGTCCACTCCCCACTCCGCTCGACGCTCGCTGATCTCTCCCCCCCCAGTGCGATAGAAAACGACCCTGCCAGCGCTGTATACAGCTTGGCCTTGTGCGCTTGCTCTCTCGTCTGCACTGCATCCCATTGACCTTGTTGTTCAGACTGGCCTTTGTGTGTACGAAATAGATGACCCTGCACTCAGGTATGTCCAACGTTGAACCGTCGTGTTTACACACACCCTCACACCCATACAGGGATGATCCCACCATCGACGAGGCGACTCGTCTCCGAAACAGAATCGCAGAACTCGAGAGTCTCGTGCGCGAGCTCCGCGGTACGTCCTGCCCGTTCGTGAGGATCACCGTGATCACTCATCAACACCCCCTTCCATATCCATCCACCCCCTCTACGTCACTATCTCGCCCACAGGCAAGCCACATCCTCGCTGGGCAGACACCACGGGCGATCCCTCTGAGCGTTGGCACTCCCGTGCTGCCAAGAACAGTCTCCACCTCCGTCGCCGTACCATCGGCACCACTCTCGGCGAAACTGGCTCCAACGGCCAGCCCGTCAAGCCTGAGCCCCTCGCCGCGGACGTCTCGCAGCCACCTCTGTACAGGTTCACGCCTTCCCCTCCTGCACAAGCACAAGTACAACAGGCCACAGGGTATTCTAGCATGGGCTACACCTCGTCACCCACATCTGGTCTCCACTACTCGCATTCACAGAACGCGTCGTACGACAGCAACCTCTGGTGTGATTCGGACGCGTCGCATACACACCACCACCCACAGCACCAGCACCATTCACACCACCACCCATACAACTGTCCCTGTCGGTCGAGCCCTGCGCTGGTGTCGCTCGGGCACCAGCTGCAGAACGCACTCGCGGCGTTGGGCCACCACCACCCCCATGCTTCACATCCGCGCCACCCGAGTGATCCGGACGCGAGCGCGTGTTCCCTCTACAAGAGAATATCAGAGTTGAGTGGCGTCGTGCAGTGAGTGTTCGTTTCCTTTTGCTTTTTCCTGTCATGTCGGAACGGGGTTCCCTGATTCGCCCGTCCCTTCGGTTATTTCCTCCCCACGAGGCCTCCGCGTGCCCCTTTCTTCTCTTTTCGCGCATTCACGTGTTCACACACTCACGCGCTGCACAGATCGTCCGTGCTCGCAGACTCGTCTGCTATCCCGTCTGGCATCCCCGTCACCTCGATGGGCGCATCCCGGTCGCATTCGGCCTCTGGGCCAGCATCCAGCAATGGCTCGCCCTATGGCTCCCCTCCGTATGGCACCCTCCCCACACCGACAGATAGCGGAACACACTCACCTGCGTGTGGCACCCCCTTCCACGTCTCTGGCTCAGCATCCTCATCGTCCTCTCCCTCGTCCCCCTCATCAGGCGCATCGTCTATAGCCACGGGCGGCGCCCCACCTCCAACCGTCGACTGGACATACAACCCATATTTCCCCATGCAAGTCTCTGGCGTAGGCATGGGTGGGATGTCCAACGTCGGTATGGTGGGCGTCGTAGGCGTCGGCGAGAACGGGGGCATGTACGGCGGAATCATGGCGACCTAGGAAGGCGGGTACAGCTTCGCACGGCGGCGCAACCGCGATAGAAAGCCAGCGCGCGCGCGCGCACATATACACATACACGCTCATACCCACAAAATTGGGTCGATAGCGACCTCGCCCTCTCCTTATCTGCACGCACACACGCACACACACGCATACCCCCCTGCATACTCGTTATACTCTCTCTTTCATTTGATATCATTTCCCCCATTCTGCGCCTACTAGATATCGATGCTGCCGCTGCTTGTGTAATATGCGATGCCGCCGCCGCCGATTGCCGATGCTTTATGACCTGCGATGAGACAACTATGTATGTCTGCAGAACTTTTGTATTACTACCCCCCGGCGCAACCGTCGCGCCGCGGTGTATGTACTCTTAACTAGAAAATCCCTTTTTTCTTTCATTCGTCTCTCTCTCCCTTCCCCCCCCTCGTCTCTCCCTTTTGATATTATTTATTGTAATGCAGTACACGCGGCGCACCTATGAGATGTACAATTATAACGCCTTTTTATTAGAGAGAGAAATCGCATTCGAATTCATCTTTTTTTTTTATGGGTATTCCGTACCCGACTCGGGCCTGGGCCAGGCTGTGAATGTCAATGCATTAAATGCATTGAGACGAGTGGAATCTGTCTGCCGCCGGGTATCCCGGTTACTGTGTCGCGCCGTATTCTATGATCACCTGAGCTCGCTGGAGTGACGTCTCCTACCCAATGTGCATTCCGCACCACTTAATGCCCCGATTGAGTTGGTATGGTATCCCGAAGCTTCGGACGCGATTAGCGGGCGACTTGTCAAGTTGGCGAGCCGCACTGCACCGCAGCCACTGGTAGCCTGCTGACCGAGCTCAGTACCACAGTCATAATAGTAGTGCTGGTACTCCCATGTAGTGGCAGCCCGTGAGAAGGTCAGAGCCACGATGGGTGACTAGTACTACATAGTATCCACTCCTGACAGGCATAGCGTCAGGTTACTAGACAAAAATTGCTCAAGTGCGTGGACACACGCCAAATGGCACTATATTATACATACATACATACAGGGTTGGCATCATATAGGAAGGATCAGACGAATCGGTGAACTCTCCCCATCAATTGATCTTAATCATCATCATTGCACTGTATCTTAGCATTTCCTTCCGAATGGCATCTCAGTGAGTGCCATAAAACGTCCGCCGCCTCCTATGCTCTTATATGTCCAGTCTAAACCTGTACACCCGCTGCGCCAGTCCCGACAGGGACGGCGCAAGCACCGGCTGCTTTTCGCACTTAGCTCCAAGGTCGTCTTTCGACCCCCCTGGAATAGGCTCCGTCCGTGTTTCGGAGCCAGCACCAGCACCAGTACCAACGCTAGCAGCAGCCTCGATGATGGTCCCAGCCTTTTCACCGGGGGCAGTATTAGTACCGACAGAAGCGACCTGCTCAACAGGGATTGGCCCCATCATCATCCATCTGTCTCGCTCAATAAACACAACTTCGCCAGTCCGTTTAACAAGAATGACCGTTGCGACGCGCGTTGCGTAATAGTCCTCCGTCGGGGGCGCGCCGTCCTGCACAGGGGTGCACGTGGACGAAGCACCGCCCGCCGCGGAAGGCGCCAAGTTCGCCATCGTATTCTGATCCTTATTAGGCACATTTGTGCTGGGCGTCCGCCGCGGGTTCGCAGAGTTCGTCGTCGTGTGAGAAACGGTATGGATACCCGCGTCCAGTGGCCAGTGGCCGGGACAAGCAAGTATCGGGTCAACTTGGATAGTGTTACGAAGCTCCCGACGGCTTTTCGGTGGGGTGGGGGGCTTCCATCTGCCGTGTGCAGATAGGGGGATACGTGCATGAATAGATGGGGGTTAGCTAGATGATCACCAGTAAGAGAAAGTAGGAGGGAATGGAAAGCGAAAAGGGGGGGGGTACAGATTACGGCAGAGACCCACGTCATAACCCACAAGTCCGCGGGATGCTTCAAAGCGCCCGCTCGACCAAAGTATCTCTGTGCCGTATCCAGAACTGTACACCCCCACGCCCAGATAGATGGGAAGCTTAAGGCGAAGGAGGAATGAGGTGCAAAAGTGTCAAGAAAGGGAAAAAAGAAGTAAAACCGAGCTTTTCAGGGTGAGGTAAATGAATGGAACCAACAAATATAAAAAGGGATGCCTCGCCAAGGAGGAAACTAAATGCGGGCGTGAAGGAAAGGAAACTCCCACAGAACCGTTGGAAAGGGACCAGAGAAAAAGCGACGAGTTCCAACGGAGCAAAGAATATACAGATAACGGTTCAGGGGAAAAGATCAGAGAGAAGATACCCACGTGAGAAGCTCGAATAATTCTTCTATTATCTGATCCTCCGCGACCTCCGGCACAGCGTCGCCGTCCTCACCAAGTTGAACAATTTTTTTCAACCCCTCGAGCCCCTTCTTGAGCTTCAACCACCCCTCTCCCCCGCGCCCATCGACGCCGTTTGACTGCCCGCCGTACCGCCTCTCCTCGTGCGTCAGGGGACGATGCGTAATCTCGCCCCCCGCGCCGTGGTTCGTCACCACATAGGCGCCATACGAGAGCTGAGAGGGGTTCGGTTTGACAGAACCATCGCCTGATGGGGTCGGCGCACCGAGGGGTTGCGTTGGCCCTCCAGGGAGCGGTACATCCAAGGGCTTCCCAGCGCGCGGGATTCCCGCTGCTTCTCGCGGCAGAGGAGTGTTCCGGTTCACCGCGCCATGCAGGGCCCTCCTATTCAATGGACGTGCTACTACTCGAGGGACGAGAAGAAGAAGATTGAACCCTGCATAGGAGTAGTAGTGTGCATCCTCCTGCTGACCTATATTCGGACCCCCTTCTTCTGGTTGTGAGGGCCCAACGGCCAGCCCGCGAAGATATTCTTCGATTTCAGACGGTTCTGGTTCTGGTTCTGGCTCCATCAGGGACGGTAATGGCGACGACGGCGAAGGGTGGGGCGCCAAGAACGCGGACACGAGATGACCCCTAGAGCGAGTGATGTTGATATTGGTTTCTTCGGTGATATTAGTCCTGGGAGAGAGAACGTCAGTTAGGGGCGGAAACCAGAATGCATTCAATTAATTATCGGGGGCCGTGAGCGCGACAGGGAAAAGACGACTCGGATCGTAATGTCCAGACCAAAAACAAGAAGAGGGGGCCGAAGGTTTATGTGAATGGTGATGTCATCCCATGCTCGAACATATCTCAGTAGGACACTCAATAGGTGACGTAAAGGCGTGACAAGTGGTCAATTTTCTGTCCCTTGGAGGGGTGCATGGGCCCCGCTAAGGGACAATGATACGGCAGATAATTGAAGTGGAGAGGATTTGAAAATCAGAAAGCTACGCTTGAAGGGTAACACCACAGAAATTTCACGAGTACGATCGGATTTAGGGGAAAAAAAAAGATTGGGAACATACAGCAGAGCTAGCTTCCCGGTCCTTGTAAGACCAAGCCAAGTGCCGCCGGCCTGGACATCGATCCCCGACAAGACGAAACCATCCCGTTCTCGGAGGTGTTTGGACCTGTCTCCTTGTTTCTGTTGTGGTTGTCAGCGCGCGCTGATGCTAGTTGATCGCCCATTTTGTGATCCCGTACCTCGAATGAATGGAAATGGGCAAACTCCGTGGGCCGAGAGAGAAACTCGTCACGATTACTGCACAATATTCTGTAACGACATGTCAACAGACAGCGATCATACAATGCAGTTTCGGATATGGTCATTCGTACACATGTCGTATGTGGAGCCAAGAGATCAAAATGAATATAGTGCATCAATCACGCGAGATCGAAGGGCGTACAGGGCGTAGTCAGGGTGCTCCAGCGTGAAGAATGCGACACACATGTTCGTGTGGCGATGATCTCAATGAATCTGGGCTGAAAGAAAACGCCTCCGTGCTTGAGATCTACAATTAGAGACTAGAGTCCGCCCCGTGTGCCATGTGAGTTGTTTCGAGCGGGACGTTTCGATGAGAGGTTACACACGGTATGATGGCTTGTCCCAGGGACTCATCAGACAGACGGACGGGCGCCGCTGTACTGTTTAGTTGGAAGATCAGACTTACGCACCGACTTGTAGCAGCTTCTGGCTTGCTGTATTGTCTCCTCGGTACCGCTAAACCTGATAGTAGGGATCAAGTAAGTTGGTGCGAGGAAAATCCGAGGACCCATACAGTCAGGATAACGCTTTGCAACGGCTCAGGTTGGAGTGGTGAGCTGTGGAAAGGACTTACCTAACAAGGTAAGTATGCATCTGGCTATTCAAACTCCGATATGTCTTATTCTACTGGTTTGGTTCCCTCGCCGTAGAGCAATCTGATAATTTGCCAGGAGCATGGAATCCAGACCAACAGTGGTACTGGATAATGGCGGCTCCACAATTAAAGCCGGGATGGTCCGTCCAGGCCATGAGGACAATGACGAACCCAGGTATGCTGGTCTCACGCAGTCATATCTTTGGCCCAAAGATGTCCCATAATGCTCACCACTGGACCAAGGGTTATCTCAAATGCTGTGGTGCGATCAAAAGGGGACAAGGCAACATACGTCGGACACGAGATCAGCCGATGCAAAGATTTTTCTTCGCTTCATTATCGTCTCCCTTTTGAGAAGGTGCATACTTCTTATTCATTACGCTTTTTGGGTTTTATCTCTTCGTCCGAGACACGAACTGAAGGTGTGCCAGGGTTACCTAGTCGACTGGGACGCGCAGAAGGCCATCTGGGACGGTCTCTTCTCGTCCGAAGTCCTGTCTGTCAGTGACATCTGGCCACCCCCCCCCTTATGATTTCGTAGCTCCATATATTCTTCTCAGGTAAACGCTCCGGAATCTTCCCTGCTCATCACTGAGCCGTATTTCAATTTGCCCAACATACAAGGCATTTACGACCAATTCGTGTTCGAGGAATACGAGTTTTATTCCTATCATAGGTGTACACGTAAGGCGGCGCCGTATTCGTCCAAGTGATTCTCTCATGGAAGGTTTGATCCATAGCCGCTGCACTGATCCCATATGGCCAGCTATTTGCAGTTCAAGGCATGGAAATGCCAGAGTGCAGTCTGATTGTTGACTCCGGTTTCAGCTTTACGCATGTCGTGCCCATAATAAACCACCAGATCCAGTGGCATGCCGTGAAGAGGTGAGCTTCGGGCACGTCCACTACCCGATAGGGGCCTTATCCGCTCAGGTTGGACGTTGGAGGCAAGCTCTTGACAAACCAGCTAAAAGAAGTGGTTTCCTACCGTCAATGGAACATGATGGATGAGACATACATTGTGAATCACGTCAAAGAATCATGCTGTTACGTCTCCACCCAGTTCTCTGCTGACCTAGAAACTTGCCGGTACGTCACACCCGATTCTCCTGCGGCAGAGTTGGAAGTTTTGAAAACGTTCCAAGTTTAAAACCGAAGAAGAATGATATCGTTCTGGAGTACTTCTTACCCAACTATACAATCAATAGAGGCGGCGAAATTAAGAAGCCAGGATACGACGTGACAACAACGGACCAATTTCTAGTGATGGAGAACGAACGATTTACGATACCCGAGCTCCTATTCCGACCCGACGATATCGGTGGGCTGTTCCGTTCTGAAGAGAATTCTTACTAATCGCTTCACTCCGACGGTGGCGAATCACCTTCTAGGTTTAGAGCAGTCAGGGCTTCCTGGCACGATTGCGACCTCCATTTCGCTCCTCCCTCATGATTTGCAAGGAATGTTTTGGGCCAACATCGGACTGATCGGAGGGAACGCCCAATTCCCTGGATTTTACGAAAGGCTGTGAGTAGGCGGTTATTATTATCATCACCCGCGGCATATGTGGACCTAATGGTTGTTCTAGGACGACCGAATTACGCAGCCTTGCCTCTGTTGATTACGATATACAAATCTACCGTCCTGAAGAGTTTGTCTTTTACGCCTTTTGGTAACCTGCATTCTAGCGGCTAACGAGGACTATTTGTCAGCCCAGCGACGGAAGCATACCGTTCCGCACTTGCATTTGTCAAGTCGCCTGATTTTGCTAGCTGCCTTGTTACCAGGGCCGAATACCTGGAAAGTGGTACCCATGCCATTAGGAGGAAATTCGGCCACTGGCAATCGGGGGATAGTGGCAAGAGCGGAGAGAAGAACAAAGCTAGCTCGGTTTCAGGTGATGCAGAGCCCCGACTCAGCAAGAAACCCAGTAGGGCAAGAATCCGTGCGACCACGCAGTCCCGCCGTCGGTAACAAGTTACAATACAAGCACCGTTTTTCGTGGTACCTGAATTACGACATCTCTCAGCCACAACACATGATGATGTCAAGGTTGTAACCAGTTCGCATGCAATTGATTGAATAAATTAATCGGCCTGCTTTCAGAAGTAGAACGTAGGTTGTTTCACCGGTTGCAATGGTCACAACTTTATTCTATTCATACGTGGAATGATCATTTGGCGGCGATCAGTTACGTGACATTTGTCCCTCAAGCGTCGCCATCTCGCATTCCAAAAAAGTGTACTAGACCTTGAACATGTATCCAAGAGCTGTACAGTCTCATAGCGACTGAGAAACACCGATACTCCCCCTGAATTGCACCTATCTTGGATATCTCTGACAAAACTCGAAGTACCCTAAAAACTGACACTGAGCGATGTGGACGATGTCTACACGACCGAGCCATCTGGCCATTAAATCGCGATCTGCGGTGAGATATATCATTTGTGTTCACCGTCGCCACCATTTCAGAGACCGTCACCCCCCAGGGGCGCGACGATTAATCGTTACATTGCATTCCATTGCTGTGCGGCTCCTCATGGGGTGCTACCCTTCGTGATAATTGTGCTGTGAAATTCGGCGCCCTGTAGCCACATTTAGGCTACCCTGAGTCCGGCGCATCATGGGCCATGCAAACGCATATATCCTGTGGGGTCCAAGTTCGAAAAAGCAAACCAACGCATAGTGAGCTATCCTCGTATTGGACCCGATTTGTTGTGGTCCAATTCATTTGCGGCAGGGGTTAAACGGTGTCTATGTTGATAACCTAGTACACCCAGTAATCGCGAATTACTGCGGTGGCACCCGCTGTTTTGGCCTCTCTATACTCCATGCTGAGCTACGCGGACGCATTTGAGAGCCATCAGTGCTCACTGTCACTTGCGTTAGTTTGATGGGGGCTGCACCCCTCAAGATTTCGCAGCAGCTGTGGCTAGTCTTGATCGGCGTGCACGCCAATCAGTGCGATTACGTGGCTAGAGGGGGGAGGGGGACAAGCGCTTCCAGATTTTGTTATCACATCCATTCATGGGCTGTTTGTAGAGTCCGGTGTCCGTGATCCGAGACCAACTAAATTCTTGCTGTATATACAGTAATACTTTCCATTTATGCAGTAGTGAAACAAGAAAAAGGACAACGTAAAAAATTATTTACAGTAAAACATCATGATTCGTGGTAATCTTCACTCCGTGGTATTTTGTGAGTCGGCCATGGTCATGACCTCCATCAGAACGATCTGCTGTTCAGCGGTCAGCGACGTAGTAGCTGCTAAATACACGTCAGTGTTCTCGCTTTGGCAGGCTAGCGAGATTATTTCAGCGATTTATGACACTAGTATAGGTATTATTACTCACTGGCCAGAGCTTGTTTGAAGGCAACATATGGGTTGACAGCGTCCAGCATGCTGAAGAAACCGAGTTCTTCCTCAATCTCGGATTCATCCGAATCATCGGTTTCCTCAATGTCTTCATTTACCGGAGGCTTTTCGCACATTTCTCTCAAGCGGGCGCCCTGGGAAATGGTATTAGCCTCAGGTGTCTGCAGCAGGTGGGGGAAGTACTACGTACCTCTGCAGCCAGCATTTCTATGTACGCAGAGTCTTCGTCCCACACGTCCTCTGGTGTTCATCAGTGTCGACAAAGCTACGAACAAACTGAGAAGTGCTTACCATCATCCGGTCCTTCCAGATTCAAATATCTCGAGTCGTCTTCGTCGTCGTCTTCCTCCTCCTCGACAAGTTTTTCTTCCAGAGCCTTACGTTCTGGGCAATTGTGAACGGAACGTAAATTTAAAAAAATCGTCGAATAAACATACTGGCCATCGCCTGAGGCAACCCCTTGAAAATATCGAGGGCACCACCAACAATACCACTCCAACCCATTCGGAGAGCTTCAGGTACAAAGGAAGCTTTGACCCCCAGTAATTTGCACAGTGCGAGGATGCTGAGCTTCTTGTCATGGACCGTAGGCAGTTTGCTCTCAACCTTGATGATAGTAAACCACTTGTCAAAGAATACTCGAGATGCATCAGGTTTGTAGCTCTCCATCAGATGCAGCGCTGCCGTGGGGTTGTAGTACACGGCATTGATGAGGACCTCGAGATTTGCGAGTTTGAACGAATAGCTATTCCCGCCGTCAAAGTTATCAAAAGCTACTTGGATGATGCCTTGCAATAACTGTTATATTCAGCACATGGTATACAAGGAACAACCAAGGAGGCTTACATCGTCTACATGCCCTTGAAGGTTGAGAAGGATGGATTCCGCGAGTTTGCATGCGTTGATCTTGTCGTTGTCGCCAAGCTGACGGCTAGTCATGGCGGTCTGATATATGTCAAATGCCTTGGCACGGTAATCAGGCCGCGCCCTGAAGACATCAGCTCCGTAGGAGAGGAAGTTGTCCAAGGAAGGCAACATCTCTATACAACAGAGAAAGGTCAGAGACGATGGGTGGCGTAAATGGGCATTCCTTACCCTCCAAGAAGTCGACAGCGTCAGATTTGAAAAGCTCATAGGTCAATTCAAAGACAGGCCACATGCTTGGCGAAATAGAATGAGTCCTAAACGTGAGACTGTCCACGAGATCAAACATGTTATCGAACAGGTCTACATTGACCATGAGTAAAGGAATAGGAATGCAGGGATAGAGGAATAGTACCAAGTAGTTTGTTCTCCAACGTATAGCGGATGATAGGAATGATGACTTCCTGCAGTTGTTTCAAAGTATCGGGAGAAGACTCGATTGAAGACACGACCTGTTCCAGAAGTGTTACACACTCCACCACAGGAACAAGAAAGAACCTACTGTGCCGATCGTCTTTGCAACGCCCATAGCTCCATACACTTTGTCGTCCTCTCCATCGGATATCAATGATTCTATGTCAACATTGTCCGGGACGACTTCGCTCTGTTGCGAGAGACCTTCACGTGCAAGGCGCAGGTAAGACTCGCACTAGTAAACATCAAACACATGACTTTCACGTTCCACACAGCGCAGGCGCAGGGTAATGCACACACCAGTCTTGCGGTCAGCTCGGTTGCAACTGGGAGCAACTCATCCTGGAAACGCTCCACCATTGTCTCCATCGAGTTATTGAGAATATCGAGGTCGGTTTCATCGGATAGTTTGAGGAGGTCTTGGTTCGCAATGTTATTTTAATAAGTACACTCGACTGCATCAATTCGCACCTTGTATGACTTTCCCAACCTGAGGGGCTATCGCATCGCGGACTACATGCACCGTTGACTATGCAGCATGCCAATTTATGATAAACACTCACCAGAATCATAGACCTCAGCCATCTTGGTAATGGCCAATGCAGCTTGAACGCGAACGGGAAGCTCTGGGTCATCAAGCGCCACGGCTACTGCTCGCGAGTGCTTTTCAAGATTCTGTATAACAGTATAAATGAATATCTGTCACTCTGAGGGTGAGAAATGAATGACCTCTGGGTTCGTCCACTGCATGCCATTCTTGACAACAGTGCCTACAACCTCGCATGCCTGTGCAGTAATCAGGTGAATTTCCGTCCCAGCCAAAAAAAAGAGAGAGAGAGAGAGACGTACGATACTTCGCAAATATGGCTCACTAGCAGTAAACACAGGGAGGACATGCTGGACCATGAATTGCTCCATGCCACCTCGGACATCTGGATGCCGCATCATGAAGGGGCCAAGGACAGCCGTCATGTTCAACGCGCCAAACATGTCGGGGGGTGAGGGACTGGGACTGTTGGACAGTGTGGGTCACCGAGTAGAACTGTATGCAAGAGACAGACAACGTACGACCGTAAGAGAACACTGTGGATAAATGTGAGCATGGGGACAAAGGCTGTTTTTGTTCTGTTGCTCGCGAGGGAAATAATAAACGATGTTGCAGCAGACACCGGAGAGGAAAAGTTTTCGTATTCGTCTGCAAGGACAGTGCCATAAGTATGGAATCACCTCAAGTATGAGAGCATGCCATACCGACGGATGCGCGGACATACTCGACTGGATCGGTCTCCCACTGCTGCTGTTTTGAAGAGTTGAAGCAAAGCTGGGAGTAAACCACTGTGCGAACGAGGGTCTCGATCTGGGGTTTCAGTAGAGTCCACGTCGATTTAGGCTTGATGCTTTAAAGCCAATGTGATATAGGGCAATTCGAAAAGACAAGCTACATACCATTCAGTGTAGAATGAAAAGATGTGGTACAGACTCTTCTTAGACAGCCAAGCCCGTTCAGAATTGTAAAAGTTGATCTGGTTCAGGTAAAGCTTGAAGATTTCCGGCGCATATACAGTAATGAAATGCTGTGAGAACGCAGCGTACTCCTTTTTCATAGTGGAAGGAAGCTGTGATGGGTTTCCATACCTTGAAAAGCTCAGATGTGCATCCACAGAAAGCATAAAGAGGAGGACTAACCTGTGGAATAGCTTTCCTAGGGTAGCATAAGCCCATTTCTTTGCCTTCCACCACTCACAACGTTCCCTCTCTTCTGAGTCTGCCGGGACCGCCTCTGCAGGGATCTCGAGATTGATGACCCGGAAAAAAAGTGTTCCCCATGGTATAAGGCTCTCCGAGCTTTGTTGGTGTGGGCTGAGGGTGAATACGATGGATGATCTATATGCCTTCAGAATAAGATGCAGCATCGATGGGATATCCTGGTCAGGCGTTACTGGCGCATCTAACATACTCGTCGCGAGTGTAACAAGCGTCGGGAAAAGTTCCTCAACAACACCAGGGAGGATGTCTTTCCTTTGGCGGTACCTGTCGCGTGATCGATACGTCTATGTCAGTCATACCGTTCGGGGCAGCGCATGCGCATGCGCGGTGATAAAGGACTTGCCTAAATGCGCGAACGCATTCCAATGCAGCGACACATCCGGCGCCGACTTCTTGTTTGCTGGCACTTTTCAAAAGCTGGTTCACATTTTGGAGTAGATTTGACCACTTTTCGGGGAAGTCATTGACGATCAGATCCTTGAGGGTCGCTGCGAGCTGGGCCGTTATGGCGCGAGACGGGGATGCAGCCAAGAGACTGAGAATATTCGCCTTCAAAGCGTCCCGATCGGACTGGGCGATGGGGATCTGTTCAGGACGCTGGCGAGAAGGTTCGATGATGTAGGAAGTGTGCACGCGGTTCTTGAGGTAAACGGAGCATGCTTGGCGGGTGGCACTGGAACAAGTCAGACGAGGACACAGATCGTCTGCGGGGGGGCACACACAGATCGACACTATCGGATGCGATAATTTGGAGGAGAGCAGTAATCACGCCCTCCTGGGCACCGATCTGGTACCGGGGTGCTAGTCTTCAGAGACGAAAGAATAGACATGGAAAGATAGCGGCTCGCACCTTGCGGATCTGGAGTTCACCAGCCTTTTGGATGTTGGGATCGGCGTTGAAAGTGGTTGCGAAAAGGTCAGCAAGTGGTTGCAGGTCCATCTCTTCAATGTGGTTGGAGGAAAGGACTGCGTGGAAGAAAGGAACGCGGTGTGCCGATAAAAAGACAGCGGACACTTGGTGGACACGCGTATCGCGTTCTGATCACATCAGATCAGTATTAAGTAGTCTAAACAATTACTGGTACACAATACAGCCAGTACAAGTACTATGGTTTGGCGTGTGGGGAGAAAAACGTAAAAAGTCAAGAGGTGTCCAGCAGGTATCTCCACGTTCCAAACAGAACGTTCACAAGAAATCCAAACACGATGCCAACTTGCGTTTTGCGCCTACACATCGCGCCGTCAAGGCAGTGCCAAAGGGAACCAACCAACCAACTTACGAAAATATGACATTTTCCATGGCATCGACCTGGGTTCTATCATCCCAGAATGCTGCAGGTTTGGCATCGCGGAGAAAGAACAATGGAATGATCGGGAAGAAGAATCCGAGGACAATACCCCTCACGACCATCATCTGTGACGAAGACTGAACAATCGGCGCATTCGTTCCGCTGTCCAATGAGTCTATCCACAGTTCCTCAAGTGCACGCGCGTGTTCGTCGTCTGTCCAGCGTGTCAGTCAAGGACCATTTGAAAAGGAGAACACACACATTGTTCGTCGTTCTCAAATGCAAGGTCAAGGTAATTAGAGGAAGACTGGCTATGAAACTGTCTCCTGAAATTAGCGATGTCCTCCTCCGAAAATCCGGCAGTTGCAAGGCGGTCAAAGCCCCTCAGCGGTTGTATCTGAACCGCCTGTACCACCAGTCTAGTTAACGCTGAAATTTGCATGATAAGTTACGACACACACTTGAGGCATTTCTTCCACTTCTGTCTCTGGCTCGATCTTGGGTCCGACAGAGCAATGCAGCCAGGTAACCGTCGTAGAAACTTGTACTGGAGATGGTGGTGCCTCGTCCGACAACGACGAACTGTGCTGCCTTTCCTCTAGCACAGAAAGCCATGAGTGAAGTCGAATTCCATTTGCCAATATGCGACCGGCATGAATGAGCCGAAGTCTGCGATCTGCAAGTTGCGGACGTGCAAGGATTATCTGTCCAGCGGATGTCCTTAGAACTCAGTTGGATCGAGTGAACCAGCTTACCTTGGCTTTGACCTGGCGTACAGTGTCCGTATCCGTTACGTTGAGTGCGAGGTCTGGTAGACCATCTGTAAACCTGACGGTCAGGTCTCTGGAATCTAATGAGCCATTTGACTCCGGATCAACAGCTCGCTGTTTCCCCTTTGCTTTCTCGCTGAGGACCATGCTAGACGAGAAAACCAGCCTCGTAGTAAAGTGCGGCAAGCAGAGTGACTCGTCCTTCTTGATGTGATGTGACGTGTGACATGTACATAACTTGACTGACTTGACCACCAACAAGATCCTAGCTAAACCATCCAAAGAGAAAGATTAACGAATAGCCCAGTATGCCTCGCGCAGAAGGTAAACGAATCAACCTTGCGATGATTCTACAGGTACTGACACATGTACACAGTTGGAACGCCAAAGTACTTGGCCAACAAGATGAAATCCAAAGGCCTGCAGCGCCTGCGGTGGTACTGCCAAGTCTGCGAGAAACAGTGCAGAGACGAGAATGGATTCAAATGTCATGCCCAGTCAGAGGCGCATCTCCGCCAAATGCTCGTCGTGGGCGAGCATGCTGGCAGACACATCTCAGACTTTTCCTCGATGTTCCAGCACGACTTTGTACAGCTGCTGTCCAGGCGGTGAGTGCCCCCGTCGTCCGCTCTCACAGTGTGTCTTTATTCACGGATACGGTTGATCCGGCAGGTTTGGAACGAAGAGAGTCTTTGCGAACAGAGTATATCAGGAGGTCATCCAGCACAAGGAGCATGTCCATATGAATGCAACACGCTGGGTGACGCTCACTGAATTCGTCAAACACCTCGGTCGTTGTGGAATCGCTCACGTAGACGAGACAGATCAAGGTTGGTGGGTAGCATGGATAGATAATTCGCCAAAAGCGCTCGCCAAGCAGGAAGCCACACTCAAGAAAGAACGGGCGACCATGTCCGACGAGCAGCGCGAGCGGATCTTGATTGCAGAGCAGATCGAAAGGGCAAAGGAGCAGGTAGAGGCACAGGGATCGAGATCGGAGAGTCCGCCTGAAGAGGAACTCGGGCTGAAGAGGGACGAGGGGGCAGAGAAAGTTGTTCTTTCTCTTGCACCTAAACCATCGACGTCGGGGCAGTCGACGGGTGCACCAGCTGCTTCAGGGGGAGGATTTAAACTAGGCGGGGTCAAACCCGGTGTTAACCCATTCAAGGCGAACCCACTGAAGCGACCGAACCCTCTCAAGTCCTCAGCGCCTAGCAAACCTGCTGAGGGCCCTAGTCAGACCGAGAAGAAGCGGTCGGCGCCCTCGTTATCTGCAGCCGAACGTCTCATTCTAGAGGACCAGGAGCGAAAAAGACGACGAATGGACCGGGAGAGTGTAACAGCATAGTATGGGCCACATGGCATGTATTTTAAGTATTGTGTCATTATTCACTTGACATCCGTGACTAGTATTGTTGTTTCGCTTTTTTTCATCACCCACTGAACATGATGTAGATGCAGTAGTTCAAGGGCAAGGCAGCATACCTGAACAAGGTATGACGGAATCAGTCTCTTCCGCCGTCTCAGAAAAAATCCTCGCCCTCCGACGACATGTACAACTACGGACATTGTACACCACTGTTCTGAGCTTCTAGCACGTACATCCCTACAAGCTTCCAGTTTCGCCGCTGTCATTTCGCAAGCTGTAATTGTGAGAAGCTTTCTAATTCAAATTTATCCTTGAACATGCCCATCGCAAGTTCATCGATAAACAGATTCCAACCGCATCACATTTCAGGTATGTTTACATCAATACATCCATGAACACTATTGTTACAAATACCGATATAGCCAACATCTATTCATGGATTTCAATCAGTTCCCGTATGCACGGTTGACATAGCGTTGGCTTTCTTCGACAGCTGATTGGACAAACGTGTCAGCGACATCAGGTCCAATTTCATTTTCTGCAAAAAGGAGAGTATGCAACTTACCATGGTCCCTGGCTTGGTTTGCCTTGTGTGCGTCCCATGCATCGGCCTATTTTATCGACAAGCCATCATCAGTCCGATTTACGATGATGATGATAGAGTCCGGATGAACGGCAAGGTAAACTATACTCACGCCTTTGGTCTCCACCATGCGAGTGACGAAAACTCCAGCAAGTCCAGCCCTAACCACACAGCGTCACATGCGAGTAGGGGGTAAAGAAACGAACAGGGGAACATACATGATTTCCTTGGCTTTGGCATGGCTAGCGGGCTGTCCGTTCTTCTCAACATGGTCGTTGTAAGCCTTCATGGCCTGTATGCATCAAGCGGTGATCAGTTTCTACAGATGGGCTTCGTATCTGTCGGATTACTCACCTCGTAGGCAGCAGCGCCGCCGATCACTTGATGGGAGAGCTTAGCTTTGTGAGGAGTGCTCTCATACTATATATCGTCGTCGTCGATGGACGAACAGGCGATCCCGCGATAAATAGGTGATGGGGTTTTGGTCTCGGTGAACCACCCACCTGGTTGTATGCTTCTGTGTGCTCGTCGTAGTGGGTCATGTTGAATGAAGCTTGGAAGCGATGCGATGGTGTAGATGACGATGGATAAGGGGAAAGTCCAACTGGAGGAGTTCTTATATGTCCCCCTTTTTTTGGCAACCACAACCCCGGGGAACTACATGAATAGAACCGGGCCGGTGCAGCGGCCCGCGGCCATGGCATGCTATTCTCATGTAAATGTTCCGAGGCCTGTTAATGATACTAACGATGGAAACTACTGTCGGCGATGCCCGGGTGCTGCTAGCAACGAGGGTGCTATTCTGGTTGAAGCAGTACAGGGACCAGTCAGTCTCGCCAGAAGTGTACGTTCTCATCTAGATTATGAGGCTCTTAACGGTTGCTGTTATCGTGCAAACGGTATGAGGCTCTGTTTAGGCCAGTGAGTATTCCACGCAGCCTCAGATTAAGTGAACAGGACACATATGAGATCAGCAGCCGAGCTCACAGTACGATAGGTTGTAACCGGAGGCTCTGAAATCCACAGCCCCTGACTGTGAGGGGGTGAGCCATACCAGGGGCGAAAATCATTAAGCAATGGGAAGGCAGTGCTTCTGGATCATACGATGGAGAGGCCGTCGGGAACTTGGGTAGTGTCCGAGAGCTTGATCGGACAACTACAAGGTCGGCCTGTATATCAGACCGATCCATTAAGGGCACTCGAAGGTTCCAACTTGTTCCAACAGTTCCAGAATCCAAAACGACGGCAATTGGCACGTAGTATGTACCCGAGAGAATTGCTACGAGTCATCCGATTCGGATGGCAGACGTGGGCAATACCGGGTCCAGTTCTGAACACCGAGCTAAGTTTGAGTTCATGCAGGGCCGTCCTTGCACGTATGCGCAGACTGACGCGTCCCAGCCTGTAGAACACAATGGAATGCACGAGACTGACTGCGAAGGAGGTCCCTGGCTTTGCATACTGCGCATGGAATGCGGCACAGCGGGGACTTGAAGGCACGTCTGTGGGCACAGGAAGTCACCGCCTTTCAAGCCATAACTCGATTACCAAGACAAAGTATCCGCGTATGTGGCTGTGTTGTGCCTTGTAATTTTTTTTCTTTCTCCGACTGAAAAGCAGTGTCGGCCCGCCATAAAAGCGGCGTCGAGTCACTTCCCAGCGACTCCTCATCTCTCCCTCAGACCACCACCATCCAAGACACCTTAGAGCAGTAACAAACACTGCATCTGAGGCGCACCCACAGCTACAAAAGCTTTCCGTGAGTGACTCACTTCCGTTTCATTGTGTCCCGCGTGTGCTCTGTCTGCCCGGCCCCGCCGCTGCGCATCCACACCCTATTCCTCTTGACTCGATTTCTGTCACATCGACTGAAATCCGAAAAAAAAAAATCTATTGCGTGGCGTGTGCTAATCGTGATGGCATTTCAATACGACCATGCATCGACCTCGGAGACGCCCGATTTGTCTCGTCCGTCGCCGTCAAGGCACTCACGAACATCGGAGCCCCTCTCCGGGTCGTGGCAGAACCAGTTGTCACCGAGTCCCTTTGAACTCATGCCACGCCTGGGCACACCCGATAGCAGCCTTGATGTAAAACCAGAACTGACTCTATCGTCGCTTGGTTCCAGACCTCCCAGGCTACCAACGTTGTCGCCTGGTACCAGACCCCTATTTAACACGCCTCCCCACTCAGCAATTTCTCATCAAAGTTACTCTTACCTCCACGAAAATGTCGTGCCCCGCCAGGATCTGTTAAGCGACCCGTCCTCCTCGAGTCACTCTGGTTCATCGCCTTACTCCGGTCTATCTACTTCGCCTCTCGGTTCCCTTGAAAGTTTCCAGCTTTCAAGCTCGTCTTCTCGCAATGCTGCGATAAATCGATCATCTATACGTCCTAGGACGTCTTCTAACAAGGTCTTTAACAACATTTCTGATCTCGCTGCCCATTATGGGATACCCCAGTTCTTACCTCGTGCACCTCGTACTACATCACGTACACAACCGGAACATCACCCGATAGTGCCAACCCAACCAGTCGACAACCTTTTGTCCGCACCTGATTTCGCCGATCTTTGCTCAAGTTATTTAACCATGCTCTCTCAGAAGCCTGGTGAAGAACACACGCCTGGTGTCCCTGAGGACACGGCGCCAGTAGCGCCTTCTGTTGATGTGACGGATGCGGAGGCTATCCAGTCACTTATGGACGTGCTGAAGGGTGAGTCATCGGCAAGCCAAGCGCTGCTGAGGTGGTGGCTGATCATGGGATTTATAGCCACGCCAGACCTTCAGGCCTCAAATGACCTGAATGAGTATCTGACGTCGCCACTACTAGACTCCCCTGACGACGACTTGCTCACAACACCGGCCTTCGGTTCCGCTGACATGAGCGCCGAGATTTTGACAAGTCCGTTGCTAGATGACTATGCCGGTGATTCGTTTGGAGAATTCCCCCCACTGTTCTTCGACGATCACGCTATTTATGAACAACCGAAGCCCGAACCACCTCTGTCGTCTCAGACTGAATTTGAGGGCATGTACAAGATATCTCCCACTACTCCCTTCCTCGACTCCCCATTGTCCTCGCCATTCGAACACAGCATCCACTCGCCACTTCCACCACGGCGGAAGCCGGCTGCTACTGGCACACGCAAGAACATTGTGCCAGAGGCCCTTGTTCCTGTCGACGCTCCAACTCAACCTCGAAAATACCTCACGCCGTCTGTCACCTCGCGCAAGTCGGTCCCCGCCGCATTTGCCCGAAAGCGCTCACGTCATACTGCGTTTGGCGGCGAGGAGGATGAGCTTAGAGACGACTTGGGCCCCTCGTTGTCCGAACAGGAGCAGATCGAGGCCAAGCGGCGACAAAATACCATCGCTGCTCGACGTAGCCGCAAGCGCAAGCTGGAGTACCAGAGGGAGTTGGAGGAGAGTATCGAGCGATATAAGCAGGAAAGCGAGGAATGGAAGAGGCGAGCACAGACCTACTTCGCATTGCTTTGCAGCCATCAGATCCCCGTCCCCGACATGGGTCCTGACCCATAACCGACGTTGATTTGGTTGGTCCCTCATTTCCCCCTTTTTTTATCGTTGTCACTACTCTACAGCTTTCGATACCCTTGCGCCATTTTCTACTGAGACATAGGCTGTTTTTCGAGAGACGATTCTCGACATCCCTTTTTATCTTTTCGCTTCGATGCTCCGTGTACCATTATGTTTTCATTATCATCCCACTCCACTTGCGAGGAGCATTGTCGTATCCCCCAACCCCCATATATGCATCGCACCTATATGTTCAACGGCCTTCAAATCACCTTTCGACACTATTTTCTTGAAATGCGCAGTACCTTACTTTAGCCCCATGACATTGTCCTATGCGTCTCTAGACAAGCAATCAATCTGTGCTTGCAGTGTAAAACTTGTGTGATTTCGCCAGTGCTACTATGTACGAGTAATATTTGAGGCTTGAGAATGTGCTTGCAATGAAATCCAAGCACAAGGTTAATTTGTTATGCCCCCAAGTTGGATCACAGAGTCGCAACTATCCTCTTGTACAAGCTTGTGCAAATCTGATTAGGCATCTATCAACCTTTACTGTCTTGCACATCCTTTATATACGGTATCACCATCGACGGAATCAATTCACCATAGCATTGTCTCAGATACGCAGTTAGGAGGAAGAACGGAGATACATATGCATATGGTTCCGAATTACTGATCTGACAGTAAACTATCTGTCTCGTATGGGGTCACCGATTGAATCAGGGCCCGAGTCGGTCTCTTCATTCCGACCGATTCGTATCTTTTGACAATGGTCATTTCGGTCATCGCGCACACCAAAGACTGGCAACTCCCTTCTTCTATCGATACTCATCAAGATGCGATTCTACCCAGTGGCAAAATGTTGTGTTCGCGGTGACCCTAACGGATGTTACCCCCCATTCTCTGCCAAGCTAGCTCAAATTGCATCTGTTCATTGTTACCGTATGAGCGTTTTCTGAGACACCATACTAGTAACGATCACCCGACATGACAGCTTGCAGATAACATAGCCATTGCTCGGCACCTTGATTGCTGTGGGCTACCAACATTCAAATGTTTTGTAGGAAAAGTAATGTGGTTTTCTGTCTCGCCTTGTCCATGATAGTACTCGCGTCCACTGACGCCTGAACCTGGTCATTCGGTGCTGTCCTTTCCTTCCTTTTACATTGTGCTTTGGAGGTCTATCAGCCATCATTACATATGTGCATCCTTTTGGGCCGACTTTGTCCGTGTCATGCGGGTAGGAGATTCCCCGCTCAACAATGAAACTGATTGACAAGTGACAGGACCTGCTCGGTTCCCCACTGTCGCAGATTGACCCTGGGATGCTACCTTTCTTTTAATGGGAAGGCTTGCCTCGTGGGTGACATAACTTTCCGCTCAACAATGCGGGGAATCGGCCCACCGGACGCCATAAAAGGGGCCAAAAGCAGCATCGAAACCCATCCCAAGCAAGCCTATCCCTCCAAAGACACCCATCGAACTCAGCAGCCATGCGTCTCGCCTTCCTCTCGCTCTTGATCGTGCCTCTTATCACTATCGTCGCTGGCGCCGTCCTCTCCCCAGAAGCCCTTGCCATCATCATTATCGAGCAGACCAAACCGATGTGCAGCAAGGATGGCTTACCTTGTGTCACCAGCAAATACTGCTGCAACCATAATTGTTCGTATGGCGTCTGCAAGGTAAGTCGATGTCTTCAGTCATCGCGAGGAGTTTTTGAACCTGGGTTCGCTTTCAGCCTCAGGAATTCTCCGTGTTGACGGAACAGTATTAAATGACCAAATCCGAGGGTGCTTTGCACGCTGCTGTGGAAATTGTAAGGGTGGTGCCCGATTCAAGAGACGTCCACTTGTGGTTCGAAACAATGTACTAGTACATACCAATATGATACTCTCGTTGTACATGGGAAAGTAGTATATACCAAGAGCACTAGGTGGTGTATCAACTTTTGTACTGAGGGGGAGTACCGCTTTTGTAAGAGCTTGTACGGTATGCTCGGCTAGACTTGGTTACTTGGCCCTAAATATTCTTGGGTAATATTCTGGGTGATTAGCAATTACTAATCGTGGGCGGACTTTGAAGATCAAGTACCACCTTTTGCCCTCATCAGTATGGACACTGAGGCTGAAGAGATAGCAAAACATCAGGAACTCATGCGAGAAAAGGCCTTGCTTGTGACTCATATACTTAGCAAGTTGACCATAGACCTTCTTCTTAGCAATATCCCTTGGAACCCACAGCCATATCACACATCTGCACTCTCTGGTGAGGCTTGGTTGATCAAACTCATCCTCGGTCACCCAGACTGCATTCGTTGTGAATTGGGTATGCATCAGGAAAAAAACACATGGCAATATAGTACTATATAGCCTCTATAGTGCTCAAAGTTCCATAGACAAGTCCCCAATATAAAGGCAATATAGCACCCTGCAAGAAATCTATAGCACTCTATAGTAGCCATAGTTTGACATGTAAATATATGTACAATGTAGCAGGGCTGCTATGGAGGCTACCAAGACTATATATTGTGACATAGACCCTTCAACTACTATCTTGACTTCCATTGCCACTTGCTATCACAACAGTATAGCACAACATAGTCTCAATACCTTAATCAGGCAGTATGTGGCACAATAGAATATCCATTTCACACTAATAGTGCTTGACATGGAGCTAGATAACTTAAATCAATCTGACTCATCCTCAGTCATCGATCCCTCCTGGTGTTCCTTAATTGCAGCTGTGATAATTTGTGCTGACACTACATTCTGAGGCTCCGCGGCAGGCGCAGGCACTCCAGAATGGATCCTAACTCGACAGTTGGTAATTGCAATGAATGCAGACAAGATACTCACCATCCCTCCTTGTAAATCTTGGCACAAATGCCCTTCAACACCCCAAATTCCTTTGTCACCTCATCAAAATCTTGGAGACACTTGAGGTGGGCACCATATGTGAGGCAGTAGTCTTGGACCGTAAAAGCCAGATCTGTGCACATGCCAGTCATCCATTTGTCAACACAGCACTCGATCTAAGCCACAATAAGTGATGGTCAACTCAGTACTCATACAGAAGAATCCAACTTATGGCTGTCAGCACTAACACCAGTGCAGGGAGAGGAAATGGTTTAAACCATGTGAGATGTTTGATGCCTTCATTGTTCTTATTTGCGAACCACATTGTGTTGATAACCTTCTGGATGATCGGCACCTTCAGAAACCCACGACGGTCGTCTTGCAGGGGCGCCCTATGCTAATCACCACATTTCAGTAGTTGCACCCCGCGCGCCCAACAGGAGACTACCAAACCTTGAATGCAAAACTTGCACCCTCTTTCAATTCCTCTGCTAACGTGTAATTCTTCTTGATCGCTGATTTGGTCTGGCTGCTGTGGAAATTAAACATAACCTCAACTAGGGGGTGGAGCTTGGCCTTGAGCTCGCCGCGAACTTGTGAGCCACGGATGGTAATCTATATAACATAGAAGTAGCATAGTGAGACAGCCAGTAAGGAACTTATGAGTTTGGAGAGCTGGGGTGTCCGCACAAGATTAATGCCTGTTGTAACACCCCAACTTTTTATCTTATCTAATCCGTGATTAGATAGCATCTTATCTTATCATAGTGTACAGCTGTATCTTATCTACCTTAGTCTAGACCTATGCCTCATGCTGTTCATGCTGCCTCCCTTGATGTCATTCTGCATAGCCTTAGCTCCACTATGACATCACTAGCATAGCATTGCACAGTACGCAGCCTCATGGATAGCCTCGCGTAGCCCTCGTGTAGAGTAGTATATATACAGTGCAATCCAGCACCCAGAGGCTCTCCATTCAACCCGTCCAGAACCTAGCCTCGCAGCCAGAAGGTGCTGTGCGCCCTCGCCCACATCACTGCATAGCATTTGTAGCATTTTTCATTGTCCGTAGTAGTTCCGTCCTAGTATCCATCTTCTATAGAAAGGTGGTGGTCTGCACAGGGAAGGTCTAGCCTGAAGAGAAGGGAGAAGGAGAGCTGTAGGTAACCTCAGTAGTCTGGCAAGCTACTGTTATATTAGTATATACCTGTAGGTAACTACAAGGTATCAGTAAGTGTATGTGGTGGTTAGTAGATGGTACTCACCCTCAGTAGTCTGGCAAGCTACTGAGGGACTATAGTAATAGAAACTACCACCCTAGGCACCAGTTTTACGAGGTTCCCACGGTCTTCAGACCCGGTTTCTTTGTAGAACGAAACCTATCTGAAAGACACTCTCCCTCGGTGTCATACCCACCAAAATCCTGATATAGACTCATCCATTTTCAGACCCTCCTGACGATCCTCCCAACAGGATCACCCTGTGCCTTCCGTCAACGTTATATAGGCTCGAGCGTCACTCTTCATCCTCCGTGTAAGGTTCGTCAGAGGCTCTTTGGAGGTTATACCCCAACATGATCTGCTCTGCTACGCGCCACTTCCAATAATTAGCATGGAACAGGATAGTCAGGATATTTCACATTACACGAGAGGTGACAACATGTATGTTTTCTACTACATTATCATACTATGGGTCTGTTTCAAACGTGGAACTGGACACAATCACGAATCACAACTGAAGGTGAAGAGATCGCACTAGTGTACAAGTAGCAAAGCCATAAGCGGGCAGGCACAGTATATAGGAATGATGCCAACGTCAACATGGGCAGCAGCGATCATCATTGCTGCACTCTTATCTTTGGCAATTCAGCATCAACCAAGAGGAAGTTTGGGAAATGGCATACATACTTATCTATTAACGTTGCGCTATGCCTCTGGGCCCTCTGGGCGGGTTATACTGACCTCCGCAGAATGGTTGGTATCTTCTTGAAGACCTAGGCCCGCCTCGGCACTGGATGGTGTCTGATTGTAAGGCGGGGCCTGTCGATGAGCCTCGGTGGACGGCTCACGCCGGTCACCACCAGGAAGGGTATATTCGGTGGCATGCGGACCACAGAGGGGTGGTGGTGGATGGGTATGGTGCCTGCGCCCCATCGCGCCGACTTGCATAGGTAGTGGTTCGTTAGGATGGCCTAGGTAATGATGGGGGCCGTATGGTGGCGGCAGTATGTACTGCGGATAGGCTCTGTAGTGGTTGCCTCTTCCAGGGTCATACCACAGAGGATCGATTCCGATGTGGTATGGCATTCTTTCATAGCCAAACCGAGTATCGACGCCATACATACCATCGGGAAGGGGGCCATGGGGGCCCAGATGGATCGGTTGGTCTTGCAATTGACGATCCCTATTCATTTGCGACTCATAGTGATGATGGGGCAGTGCCAGGCGTGCTTGACCTTGGAATACCTCTTCTGGAGATTCCCTGATAGGCACTGTTTCACCTTCCCTAGGAACACCTTCCTCAGCGGCTAATAGCCTTACGGACGATGGAGAACCAGAGGCAGCGGGATCACAGACAGGTATATCCGGGGGATATATCCTTCGGCGTAGGTTGAATGCTTCGTCTGGGTCACTACACTGGCCAGTTCCATGTGCTAGGCGAGCTCTTGGACGGCCTGGCGCCAGAGGAAAATGTTGTATAGGCGGATCTATCATTGAATTAGCCTACGTCCTTGCCAGCTGTGATTACATACGTGGTGGGGCGTTGTCAGCGAGATTTCCAAGGGTCTTCGTAGTCTCAGCCGCAGGAGGTGTGACTCCAGGCCGTGCTCGCTGAGACTCACGTTCTGTCATGGAATGAACGTGTGGCTGATCCTTACGTGCTTCACCGGGAGTAGCCTCACACTCCATACCTAGAGTCCGGCAGTGGTAGTCAATGACTATTAGAACATGGTAGTGACTTACGTTCCGTGCGGTGAGAACCTTCTGTGTCGCGTTGAGGCACTCTGGAAGGTGGGCCCTGGTCTTCCTGGCTTGTTACGGACAGATCGCATTCCATCAGTTGCGATGGTGCAGTACATTGGGATCCTACCGCTAGGGAGGGACCGTCAAATCGTAGACATGTCGAGACATGCAGAGACATACCCTTGTGAGGGACAGGTTCTCTGCAGGCAACCTTTGGTGATTGGTTGCCACGAGGCTCGGATGAGGCTACGCTAGCATCCACATGAGACATAATTTGTTCCGATTGCATTGCTGTGGC
>Ga0307518_10000123_pt1 | contig 54306 bp, 38 predicted proteins | sample 25_EM_MG_FD_203889 | JGI IMG/M metagenome (GOLD analysis project Ga0307518, IMG submission 203889) | Populus trichocarpa ectomycorrhiza microbial communities from riparian zone in the Pacific Northwest, United States - 25_EM | ecosystem: Host-associated > Plants > Roots > Unclassified | place...
TCCTCAAACTCAGCTTCGTATCATTTAGGGCCCACAAAAGAGGCACTTCAGATGACACGTAGCACGTGTGGAACGACACATTGCCATTCAATCTATCATTGCCTATTAATAGTTATTGTTCACAGTACTCATCCATTGAGGTCCAACTTTTGGTCATTTTGCAGTTTTTGTGTATAAATTAAGCTAAATAAAAACTATTCGAATATTCATGTTAATTAAAAAAAATTATACTTTGATTACTATTATTATTCAAAAAAACTGGACAATTAATAGTGATAGTTATTATTTGAGTCTTTTAATTTTTGTTTTATGTATATTTTAAAAATATATTTTATTTTTTAAATATTTTTTTAAAAAAATCAATAATTTTATTACACTTAACATCACAATAACCTTTTAAAATTAAAAAAAATTGATATATAACTTTTTAGATGGAAATATATTATTTAAAAACTCGCTATTTAATATTATAATCACAAAAAATTCTAATTTATCAACAAAAATTTTATAATTCAAGACTGATTGCTTTAAAAAAAATATATACTATCCCCATAAAATATTCTGTCTAAAAGAGACCGCATTGATGCTTTTATCTTAAATCACTGTGGTTGCTATATTATTAATGGTTTATCTATATTATTATTGACGACTTACGACGGCGCGTGGGTGACACGCATAGCCCGTGGATGGCAACGCGTGCAAGTGACGCTTCGGTGTATTTGGAGGCACAAGCAAAGTTTTGGATTTTATTTTTTACACAGGTCTGCTTCTTCTGGTTTAGGAGGAAAATAGGGGTTAGCTTGTGAAAATCAAAGGAACGGTAGTGGAGATGAAAATCTGCTAGTGATGGGGTTGTTTTTGGTCAGCGGGTGGTGTGCAGGTGCTGTCGGGTTGAAAGCTTGAAATAGAGAAGAGGGAGGCTATCTTTGGGTATGTTTTAGCTTGGGGTTTAATGGGTCTATGGTGGCTCTATGGCGTTTACCGAGTGAGGAGGCTGGTATTGGGTCGCTACTGCGTTGGTGGCTCGATCGTGTGTGAGTTGGTGGCGGTTCAGTGCTGGTTCAGTCAATTAGAGATGGTATGAAGGGAAAGGTTATGGTGTGAGAGCTGGTCTAGGTGGCAACTGGAAAAAAGAGAGAAACAAATAAAAAGCTTGGGGTTTTTATTCGGCGGTCACAGTGGTTTGTGAGGAGTGGCTGACCCGCGAGGGGCTCGAGGTATTTATTTTTAAATTATAATAACAAATATAAACTTTATTTTTTTTCAATTTAAAATTTAAAATAAAAGGAGTTAACTGAAAATACTCTGATGGTCTTTTTCAAACTGAAAATCAGGAAAAAATATCTACGAAAAATACATCTTTAGTTTTTTTTATAAAAAAAAAACATAATCTTAATTAACTTATAAATTATCTAAAATTAAATATCATCATTGTTGAAAATAAAAGTTTGGAGTTTTATCTTGGTTGGTAGGACACATTATAAATTTCAAGAAATTAATTTCTTATAGATGAACACGCACGTGGATAGTCAGACTTGATACGTGACTAGATAATATTTTAATTTAATAATTAAAAACTGGCTTGATGATGATTCCCTTGAGACTATTTTTAGGGCACAGCCCTCTTGTCGATCCAGTGCGTTGATAAATTTTAAAATATATTTGTTATAATTTGATATATAAATACTGTAAGCAACTTCCATTTTCAGCACTTGCTTGGAGACATGTCTTGGCTTGACTTGAAATCCTTGCTACAGCATTTCTTCGCAAGACATTTCCCTGGGATGGTTGCATCAAGTGCTTTACCACGAGACAATTGAGGCGTGTTTTGCTTAATAAGGTTGTAGCATCCTCGCACCATTTCCTGTTTCCATTTTTGTCATGAAACCGTAATTCTATTACTTTGATTACATTTAATCTATTACAGACAAAAGTTTATACACATAAGAACAAGTTAATCATCAGAAGTCGTTCTTACACTTCCCTGACCAGATTTAATGAAGATAATACTGGAGATTTACCTTGCTCATTCTGTTGTGAAAGCACTCCAATTTGGGGCAACCAATACTCTGATCAGTCACCCATAGCACTGCAGCTGCTGCTATTGTGGATGGAGTATAAGCCAAGATATTCATCACTGTTAAGAATTCATGCAAAGCTAGCTGTAATTCTTGTATGTGTAAAAGAGATTGAAAGGTTTAATTACCCTAGGAATTACCTCTACATGTGCTGATGATAAGATCGGATGAATGAGCTAAGATGAGATTTTTACTTCTGGGGCTGAGATGTGAAAGCTTAGCAATGAAATAATGCAGAAAAGAGAAAGGTGTAATGATGTGTAATCGCCACTTGAGACTGCCCATGACCAAAAGCTCCATCCTTCGAACTGTACTTGGTTCAAATAAGAATCTGGGTTCCAATGTTTGTATGTCTAAAAGAGATGGGACTCTTGTTTCCTCCAGTTTTGCTGCTACAGATAGGCAGGCTACTGCTAATAGCTGCAGGGGCCATCCTTTACCTTTCTGCACGAAACAACAATTAATGACCCAATCAATGAGAAATCGAGCGGCTAAATTCTGTCAAATCATTTGGACATGATCCTAATATATATTAGAATAGACAATTATTGATTTTGATGCCTATTTCTTGTTTTATCTATGTGCATGTGGCTCCAATCTAGTCACATTATGTCTGTATGATGAATTAGCCATTAATCACACTATAATTCAATAATGATCATCTTAAAGTTAAGAACACATTACCTGCAAAGTATGAGATAATATGAAACAATGAAAATAGTTAGCAGAGAGATATGCTGTCTCGGGCCTAAACCGGCAGTAAGCATGCACCTGCGAAGAAGAAAGAGTCTACTTAGCAAGGAAGAAAGAAAAAAATACAAAAGGGAGTAGGATTAAAACACTAGCATCAACCTTCAACATCCAATTCAGCGTGTCTTGATGAGCAGAACCAGATTCTGGAATGTCAGGAAACCGAGCAATTAGCTCAGTTTCTGGCATTTGATGAAGCTCGGAAACGAGGATGTTATCGATATAGCTCTCGTCGATATCAACTGGAAAATATGCAGAGTTGATTTCACTAATGCCATCAGCATTATTGGAACAAAGTACATCACCAGCTGTTTCATTGCAGTACAAGTTAACAGAAGGAGTGGAAACATCTGCCGAGACAGACATGTTGTAGCTGATTTTTACTCGATTGAACTGATCAACGTCTTTTTTTCCTGTCACGCATTGGAGGAAAGGTTCAGAACTTTTTCGTTGCTTGTGGTGTCTTTGTATGTAATTTATACAGATTATTACAACACTGTTGATTCTGACACTTCACAAATCACAGCATTGAGGTAATTTGCATGAAGCTTCCTTGAAGAGCAGCCAAAATGCTGTAGGGCCAATTCTAAGACAGGCACTGACTGAACTCCTGTTGCAGTGTTTGTCTTGTATCCAAATTTCCTGCAATAATACAGGCTTGCTTAAGGCATGTTTGGGAAAGTTGCGTTTTTTAGCTGTAATTATGGTTTTTAGCTATGATTGTGGCTTTTTAAAAATCACAAATTATAACTTCTAAAAATAATACCAAACTCTTAAAAGTTACAGCCACAACTAACAGCTACAGACATAACCAAATTGGTGATTTCCACGTGGTCACTCAAGTGGAGTACCTTTTCAAATTTTAACCAAAATGACGACGTTTTCAAGCTGTTTTTAGTCTTACAAGGATGTATCTTGGGCCGGGAGATCTGGTTAGGTGATCTCCCGGCCCAATAAAATTAAAATGCAAACCATTAATCCTGTGGAGAAGGCTTGTGAATTATGGTCCTTGGAGATGGGCTCAGATCCAAGCAACAGCATAACTAGCCTTTCTTTGTTGACCCGATTTTTATTTTTTATTAGATGTTTATTAATATAAATTTATTAAGGTAGCTCTTGTGCCTCGTGCATTTTATATATATTTATATATTCTAAATTGAATAATTAAATATTTCCCACCCTTAACACTCTAAATATAATGTATAAGTCGTTTATTTTTCATGGAAATAGCCAAATATTCATAAAAAAATATTATTCCTTGATTGTAAATGTTTTAGATTAACGTAATTGGAGGTTGAATTCTTAGTGGTTTTTTTATATATAAATACTATACAAAAACATGTATAATTCAGGCGTGTCATTAAAAAGCAAGTGAAATATTCATTGCAATTTCGGGCCTCTTGTTTTGGGATTTTTCTTCTTTTAATAAATAAAATGTCACCAGATAGATGCTTTAGCTCGAGAATTGTGCTCTTGTTTTTTTACCAAGAACTTCGGGCTAATTTTATAGTTTTTAAATCGAACCGGGTTGCAGGTTGAGAAGATGGACTCTAGATTTTTTTAAATTAAAATTAATTCAGTATGTTTTTTAACTGGGCTAATCATGTTTTTTTTTATATTTTTTTTATTTTTAATCCTCTAGCTTTAGGTTAGCTGGATACCATTAGGTGTCAAGGTTTTAAAACAATGGTTGAATCGACATGAGTGACTATAAAAAAATCGTATCATTCTGTTAGGTTACGGAAAGTGATGGGCGGAAAGGGAGTAAATTGAAAGTTCAATGAAAGTTTAGGAGGTAATTGATACAAACGAAAGTTTATGGGAGAAATTGGCTCAAACCTCGAGGAGGTAAACCATGAATTATCATAGTTCAACTTGTCTTTATATTTCAGGCCAAGTTTCTAATATTCTTATACAGGCTAATAGAAATATCCTCAAATAAAAAACTCAAACTTGACTAGATTACATAAAAATATATATATAAATTTGAAAAAAACAAATTGCTGAATGGTATTAAAAACCTTATTTTCATTTTTTTTATGTTTTTTAAAGGTTTGAGTTATATATTAAGAGAGTATTTGGCAGTGTGGTTGCGGTTGCTTTTCAAATAACTTTTTGCGCTGAAATGCATGTCAATGATGTTTTTTTATTTTTTAAAAATTATTTTTGACATCAGCACATCAAAACGATCTAAAACATACAAAACATATTAAATTTTAGCAAAAAAAATGATTTTTTTTTTAACGTGATTTGCACCGCGTTCCCAAATGTATTCTAAGACATGCCTATCAATTTCGAAGCGAATATATGAAAAAATAATGCTTTATTCGAGGATAAATGAAGATTAATTTAATTTTTTTTATTAATGTGGGTGTCCAGACCAGTTTGCGCGTACCTAGATTAATCCCACGGGCCCTGAAGTTAATGATCATGTAAGTCTCCGGTGGCCCTGATGTTTATGAGACTCGAACTGGTGACCTCTAGGGAGCAAACCTAGGGTCTGACCAGTTGAGCTACGCCCTCAAAATTATCAATTTAATATATTTGTAAAAACAAGACAGAGATAAGGTTAAAATGTAAAGATAAATAAAACCATCTAGGTGGTGGCCCAATGGTAAAAGCTTGGGACCAAGAGGTTTGCTCCCTCAGTGGTCTCAGGTTCGAGCCCTATGGTTGCTCATATGATAGCCACTGGAAGCTTACATGGTCATTAACTTTAGGGCCCGTGGAATTAGTCAAGGTACGCGCAAGTTGGCTCGAACACCCACGTTAAACTAAAAAAAAAAATGAAAGTATTACAGTAGCCATCAGGATGGCTAGGAAATATATATGGTTGGTACTACGTATTCAAATGATTTTATTTTATTTTATTTTCTGATAATGCAAATGGTGGATTGAGAGTGTCGTGGGTTGTGTTGCAATTAAAAAAACTACGAATTGATATTTTTAATGTTTTAATATTAAATTTATTTTTTAAAAAAATAACTATGAAAAAAAATACAGGATAGTGTGTAAATGTAAGTGGAGGCCATCCTATATGTATTCTAGGTAATGAACTTTTACCATCCAAAACAAATTTGACCGGCTAACATAAAAATCAACAAAATCATACTCAAATTGAGTGCCTTATTACCTGATGGGAATGTTGAAAATGCTCCATTGATTATTTTTTAAATTATTTTTTTGGCTTGGAGATATATTAAAATAGAGTTTTTATAATTTTTAAAAATATTTTTTTTTTATTTTCATTAAATGTTATTTGAGATACAATTCAAAACCGCTTGGAAAAATCATAATTGAAGGACAAATTCAACAAGAAAAGCTTGAGAGTTTGTTAAAATCTCACCTCCTCTCACAAATGGTAGGCATGACCACACTGTGCCTCATCTCAAAACCAAATAGCCACCATTTGGCATGGGTAGGGTTTTTTTTGGTAGCTGTTGCTAGATGTGATTAGGGTTAGTTAGCGGTGATTTGATTGATTATAAAATCAAATCCATGGTAGAAAAGAAGGATTTGATTTTAAAGAAGGTGTTCGTCAAATTCTATCAAGTGTAGCCCATGATGATCATTCAAAGTTTATCAAGATGCAAAGGGTAACGCTATGATGTAGAGCTCAACAAGTAAAAATGCTCAAGTTCCATTATTTCTTGTTAAAAATTAAATAAAAAAAGAATTACAGAAAATCTCCCATTAATTTCTCTGTGAAAAATCGCATCAAGTCAACCATGAATACACCCATTAATTGGCACCCTAAATGCTTTGCATTTAAAACTCTCCTCCACGCCATGCCAGGATTGCCCAGCTGAACACGTTATGGTGCCATTTATTAGTCAAAGAAAAATTTACCACAACGAATTGAATTGCATTGCAGAGAGTGGTTACGATACAATTTAGTGTACAAAATTCATGCAATCTGTCTAACCTGTCTATGAAAATAGCTCACTTTGTGTTTAATATTATGTTTTTTATTTGAAAATATATTAAAATATTTTTATATATTTTTATTTTATTTGTAACACTAGAACATTAAAACTATAAAAAAAACATTTTAAAAAATTATTTTAAATTTTTTAACTTTTAAAATACACTAAAAAAAACAATGCTTTTCTAGACATGGAGAAAATGCCGTAACATTGAGAGGCCAGAGATGCTGATCTTGTTTTGTAGAGTGCGTAGGTCGAATCTTCAACTTTTGCTGGTCACATCTATATTCAAGTCTCTGTGTGACCATTGCATCCCCAAAACAAAATAGGGATCATTTGGTATGGAGATATTTTAGATTTTTTTCTACTAATTAATTAGTAGCCTTTGATGTTAAAAATATTTGTGTTTTTTTTTATTAAAAATGTTAAATATTAAGGGATTTGAGATGTATTGTTACATCACATTCCCTCCAAATCTAGGAATGCGATTCCCTTCTTAAATGATGGGGATCCCATGCCATGGTGGGAGGAAATGCGGTATTTATTTTATTTTATTTTAATATTATTTTTAAATAATATTGTTGTGATATATTTAGTATTGAAAGAATTATTGTAAATAAAATAGTTAATTCAGATTTTATCGAGGCATAATAAGACTATTAGTGAGGCATGATAAGACTACCTGCCTCAGGCCTGGGGAATGACATGATTACCATGCCCCAAGCGCCCGGGTTGGGCAAGGCAGCCAGACCCCAGGCTTTAGGGTCTGGCATCTTGACCCAAGCCTTGTGAGTTTGCCGATCTGCACTTGAGGTTTGCAAATTCCCATAGGGATTGCAGATTCGTGCGTCTGAGTCTGATTTTTAAAAGGAACTCAAAGCTCTTGGACCTAACGTTGCAGTAAGATCCAAATCTAATACTCTTGGATCTATTGTTGCAACTGAATCCAAAGCTTTTAGGTCTACCATTATTATCAAACTCAATGTTTTTGGGTCTTTGTTTTTTTTATATATATTATTATAAAAAAAAAAAGTTGGCCCGCGGCATAACACGATCCATCTAACTAGTTGAATCTAATTGAACATATTAGTTTTAAATATAATCAATATATTATAAATTTGTTTATGTGTATAGTTATTTAGAAGAAATGCCTAAATATTATAATAATTAAATAGTAATTTTTATTAAGTTCACGTGAATGAGTCAAATATAATAAAAACACATTATCTGTTCAATTTGATTAAAGAAAATATTACATTTTCAATAATCACATTAAAAATATATATAAAAATCCGTATACGAAACGACTCCTTGATTTCAAACCATACTTGGATAGTATGCGACTATGCATGCCAAACAATATTAATTATATTTCCAAACAAGTACTAAGAGGTTTAGGTAAAGTTGCATTAATAAGTTGAACTTTGAAAATTCACTTTAAGTTATGATCAAGATTTTAATTTAAGCAAAATACGATGGCTTATACTTGAAATATAGAACATTAATTGGATAATAATAATACTAAACAGCTTAATTTCTAGTGATGCACTTTTGTAAATTTATTTTTAATCAAATTTTAATTTTTAAAAATCACTAAACACGTTTTATGAAGGACTTACCAAACTATCAATCAATAAGAACAAAATATTTGACCCTTCAAATATTTTATAGTTAATTAATTCCACTTAAAATTCGCTTGAAACTTTAATTATAAAAATACGATATTACCTATACTTTTTATAAAACTAGAACGCCAAACACACTTCTCCACACAAGTATAAATAACAAGCTAGGAATCGTGCGTTGCCCCCCCTCCATCGTGTATGGTCCAAGAATACATTTCATGCAAAACAAAAGCGAAACGTTTATGAAAGCCTTCTTACTTTTTCTGCCTTGTTCAATCATACAATAAATCTCCCCACTCCCTCCCCCCACCGGCCTAATCCTCTCCGTCTCCTTCTTTCACCTCCAACCCCCAAAAATTCTGATCTCAATCTCACACACGCTATTACTGTATGCGTCACGCGACATGACATGATCAGAGGCCTTGAGCTAGGAACGTTGTTTTGAGCTGATCAGCTAGCTAGGTAGCGTAGACTAGTAGTAGTAGTACTTTGCGATCAGGAAATTCTGCAAAGTTGCTGTTTTGTGGTTTCTTTTAGTATTTTTTTCCCTCTCGATTTTCAGTGAATCTCTTTGTCACATCTCTGCTGGATTCTTGCCGTACATCTTGAACGTGAACAAGCGTCAGCCCTATTAAATATTCTTCTGTATAAACCTAATTGCCCTCTGGCTAGCAACCTCCGGCATTCAAGGCTATACATATACACGTATATAGTTCATTTCTTGCTCGTTTGCTTTGGATCAAAACAACCAAGAAGAAGATCATGGGAAATTGTCAAGCAGCGGAGGCGGCAACTGTCGTGATACAACATCCGGGAAACAAGATCGAGAGGATTTACTGGTCTGTTAGTGCTCATGAAATCATGAACTCGAATCCAGGTCACTATGTGGCACTTGTTGTAACATCACCAACAACGAGGACAGAAAACGGGTTGCCATTGAAACAGCTCAAGCTTCTTCGACCTGATGATACTTTGCTCATTGGTCATGTTTATCGACTTGTCAGTTTTGAAGGTAATTATTTACATTATACATATATAATTGGCAATAACCTTTTTAATTTAATTCCTTTTGCTTCCAGATGTGTTGAAAGAGTTTGCTGCAAAAAAATGTGTGAAATTGGGAAAGTTGTTGAAAGAGAGTAGAGGGCCTGGAGGAGAAATGAAGAGGAAGAACTCGTCAGATTTGCTCAACCCCATTTCTAATTCTGACAACTCCAATTCCATCAAGGTAACATGGCCAAGAAGCTTCAAATCTTTTTTTTTTTTTTTTACCAGGGAGGGACAGGGCATCTTCCTTGTTAATCTTGTGTCTTCTCAACTCATTAAAGCATCTTTCTTTTCAATTAGAAAGTAGATTTTAGAAAGGCATACCTAATTAAAGTAGGGACACAATTGAAAAAGGAAAAGAAAAGAAAAGAGTCTAGCACAGATTTTCTTTCCCTCAAGATTTCTTGACACTGTCATCATAATTCTTTTTATCAATGAAAATGAAACAAGCTTCCTCAACGTCTGAGGAAGCTCGTGATCATAATTAAAAATAAAAGGTGAGATTTAAATTCCTGATGATTGCATTTTCTAGACTACAGAGAGCTCTCTAATCGTGGAGCATCATGGTTTCTTGTTTGCTTCCGCTGGTTAATGAGCTCTCACGTGCACAGAGAGTAAAGACAAGGGAAATTCTGTCCATTGTTGCCGTGTAGGATTTAGGTCAATAAAATTGTCTTGTCAGAGCTTTAAAGAAGAGAGGATATAGGATAGAATTTTATAGGCACTGGCCAGGTAGGTTGGAGGGCGATTTTATTCAGCTCTTGTCATGTCTCGTGTAATTATCAGAACTGTATAAAAAACAATGTTTTTAATGGCAAAAACACATATTTGCTCCGCAGATGCGTAGCCAGATAGAGTCTTAATTATGGTTTTAGTCGCGCTTAGACTGCAAAACCCAACAATTAGTTTAACAAATTACATCCAAGTTTCTTGTTTCTCCTCTATTTTTTGGAAATTTATTAAAATAATTTTTTTAATTTTTGTACATCGTAAATATAAAGACTATTAATTTAATACTTTTTAAAATAAAATATATTTTTAAAAATCTTACAAAAACAAGAATACCACACAGCATGTCCCTATTGGAGTTGCAACTTTATTTCTGTACCTATTTTGGCTAAATCAGAACTTTAATTTCAATGATTGATTAGCTTGCAATATTAAACTAAATCATCATCTCAAGTGCTTGTTAACTAATCACGATGATCATATTTTCTCCCACTTTACAACTGGCTGCAGCTTCAACAGTATATAGTAGAGGGCTACTACAAGCAAGGGCAGCTAGCTTAGCTAGTCCTTGGCCATGGAGTCTTTTCATTATTTGTCCAGTTCGCAAGGGACAAAGTTAACGTGTACCCACAAATCAAAAGATGCTTGATTTGTTTTCCAGTATTTCAAGATTTTAAATGGTGAATGCTTATTAAAAAGAAGAGATCAATAATGAAATGGACAACAGTGCACGTGTGAAAATCTGAATTGTTATTGTCTCATGTATGGTATTTGTCCATTTGAGTTTTCTTTTTTATCTTTTCGCAGGTGGAGCAGGAGGTTAACCGACTGGGAAGCAATGGTGGCAGTACAAGCAGCAGCAGCAGCAGAGGAGGAGGAGTGGGGATGCATTATGGTGTTGGTGCTGGTGGTGGGGGGCAATGGAAGCCAGCCTTGCAGAGCATTTCAGAAACTGGAACTTGAAAAGCACAACCTTGCGCCTTCTCCACTATCTTTCACACAAGTTAAACCCTCTTAAGCAGTCAGCACTGCCTGCCATTTTCTTCCATGAACCATGCTAAAAACAACAAAAAACATGCCCTTCCTTTCACTCTCCTCAACACGTTCATATTCTCTAGCTCCCCCACCACCCTTAATTTCTTCTCTTTTTAGAACATCAACATGCACATTAATCAGTTTCCACTACTAGACCTAGCTAGGTGTTTCTGTCGCCAGATATATGTAACTCATTTGGACTCCTACGTATATATGGATAATCCCCTTTGCTTAAGTGTAATTAGCTCGTGTATATATATATATTTGCATATCAACCCATTAATTAAATATCAGCGGGGCTTAGTCTATGCTAAATATTTTCTGAGAAAGGTTAGTCTTAATTTCAAGTAAAAGCTTTGAAAACTTGCTTCAAAGGATTTTAGGATGCCATTTCGGTAGGTGATAGGCGGATCTCGAGCTGTCTGGACTTTCCGTGAATGCAGGGTTCCTTCACTGAAGCAGATCGATTTTTTTATCTAGGTGGTAGTATATTTTGGAAAAAAATCAAGATTCTAATTGTATAGAATAGCAAGGGATTATTCAATATATTAGAAACCGTATTCATCTCTCTCGTATAATAATACGGAAATCTATAGATAATTTTTATCATAGATTTTTTATTTTTATGAAAGAAAGAAGTGCAAATATTAAAATGCTTAATAAGGTTTCATAAAAAGCAAATACATTTGGAATATATCAGTACATATGCAGTAGCGAATGATAACTACATAGATTATATGATCTTGAGTTCAAACTTGAGGGTTTTTTTTAAATAAATTATATTAAATAACTAGAAGGATAATTCCAAGTATCCCGCTAGCATAAGATAAATAACATGTTGTCGACGAAATGAAAGATTTTAATTAGGAGGCTGAATCATGAGAACGATCATGGTCGAGGAGCAAGGCGTAATGGATAGGCATGAATGAAGATCATGGTGATCGAGCGAGCATATGGTAAAAAGGAGAATTGACACCTGCGGTCCACGACGAACCATATTGGGATAAATATGAACAAGAAAAGAAGAAGCAACATATCTTGGTGGTATCACCACTTAGCTTCCCTTTTCCCATTTAACAAAGTAAAGGTTAAATAAACTGTTTTGCCCATTTAATTGATTATGATCCACGATCGACTCGCTTTTGATGTATCCTCCTATTATAATATTGGGAAGTTTATAGATTTTTTTTATTATTATTCTTTATTTTTCATGCACTAAGACCACAACAATTTCCAATCGTACGCATGCATTGGATGTGATTTTTATTTTTTATTTTTTTATCGGAAGATTCGTTGAATTTGGCCTATACAATGAGCGATAGCCTTCTTTTATCATATACTTATTTGACCTATAAAAGGTTTCCACTATCCAACCATTACAAATTTATTATGAATTATCATTTTAATATATAAAATATATATGTTTTCAAAATATTCCTTCTCAATAATTCACTTGGAATATCCCGGTTCAAACATTATATATAAAACAAAATTAAGAGGACTCGGATGTTTTATTATACTTTCTAAGAGGAAAGGGGATGGATTCCCATAGATTATTATTTTTTTATCATTTTGATCTTCTATCTAAGCCATTAGTTTTTATTTTATTTTATTATTTAATGTAAGGTTGATCGAGATTTATGTTTGGTAATTTGTTTTTATTTACTTTTATATAAGCATATTATATTCTTGAAAAAAGTTTTGGTATTGGGTTAGGACGTACTTGATCAAAAAAAATCAATTTTATTATTTTTAATAAATTGAAAATGAGATGATCAAAATTATAAAAGAAATGGTAGGCCTTTTATTTAAGAAAATAAAATGGTGTTAGCTTCGGTCCTTTTTCTCTATTTTATTTTGATATTTGATCATAAAATATTTTTTATTTTCAATTTAATTCTTCAATGTTGAGTTTATTGAAATTTGAGGGTTGATGATTTGTTTCAATATATTTTTTATGTAGCTATCTCAATTTGTTTTTTTTTTTAAAAAAAAAACCCTGTAATTAAGTTTGGTACTTGATTTCACGAAAAAAAATTATATTTTGCTATCTAAGAAAAATTAAAAATGAGCGGATCAAAATTGAAATAGAGAAATAATGAGAAAACTTGAAAAAAAAAAAGGTGCCAACACCTTTGTGACTTGAGATTTTATCAAATTTTCCTTTTGATCCTTTTAGTTTGGACATAAATTAATTTAGTCCAAACCTTTATTTTACTCATATTTTAGTCTACATGTTTGAGAGATGAGAGAGAAAGAGAGTCACGAGATTATAGAGATGAAGAGAGAAAGTTGATAAATAACCCGTTTTCAAATGTGAAACTAGTTGTTCTTGGTGTTAATGAGTTATAGTTGATGAGGAGAGTTCCATTTAATTTTTTTTTTCCTTTTATATTGTTGAAAAAAGTAAATCAAGTATTGGAAAACGATTTTGGTTCAGGTGATTTTTTATTTTTTAACCTGTTAAGTTTTAATTTAAGACCATAAATGGATTTATTAAGGCCATGTGGTGTTTCTTAGGTGTTTTCAATTGAAAATATAGGTGAATGTGAGATTTTTAAGTTTAGGAGTTGACAGATCAACTTTTTGACCATGTGTGATAATCAAAATCCAAACACAACAGGAAGTGTGTTGTCGCTTATATGTTTTTTTTTTTTTTAAGGCGTAAGCCTGCGTGTCTGATTTTTTTTTTCATATGATTTTTTTATTATTGATTTTCCCATTTTCAACCTTTAGTATTAACTCTTTTTTTATTATTATTTTATTCTTTTCAATTTTATCCTTCATCATTTTATTAGTTTTGAACTGGATTTCATAATTTATTTCAACTTGTTTTTTTGTAGGTTTATCATGATTTTAAACAAACTCTTTGTCATTTGGTTGTGCTTAATTTTATGGGTGTTACTTTTTTTTTGTTCATATACTTAAATAAAAAATAGTTTTATAAAAAATAAAGTTATTAAAACTAGTAGAGTCCATAAACCAGATTACTGGTTTGATATGTTAACTTGGGTTAATTGAGAATTAGCCTTCATTTTTTTTTGTTTGCTTTCTATGAGTTTATTGCGATATCAAACAAACGCCCAAAATTGGATTGAAACTCAATTTTATGATTGTTTATTTTTATTATCGGATAATTAAACAAAAAATAGCTTAGGAAAAAAATCATTAAACCCATTAGAGTCTATGAACAAGGTCGCAGGTTAGTAAATGTTTGCTTTCGAGAGAATCCGTGAATGAAGTAAGAAAGGTTGATTATGAATTGTGCTTCCTAATTTATTTAAATTTACTTGATATGAAGTTATCATGATCTTGAGAAAATATCTCGATATTGGGTTGATATTCTATTTTTTTACGAGTGACTATTCTTGTTATCGTATAATCAAATTAAAAAATAACTTTAAAAAATTTATTAAACTCAATGAAGTCCATGACACAGGTTGCAAGTTTAGCAGCTCAAGCCGTAAAATGGGTTGATCAAATATATCAATGTTTCAACCTTGAAATTATTTTAAAAGTCAAATCACAATTTAAATTATCGTTTGTGTTTATCTTTAGAGTCGTAAAGTTAATCTGGTCATGTTAGAGTAAACTCACTCATAATTTAATTTGAAACCTAGAATAGATAAAAATCCGAGTCGAGTGGTTTCAAGATTTACCTGTTGAGATGAGTTTTTAATGAAAATATCAAAAATTTCTTCGTGACTTGTATGTTTCTTTTTCTTTTTGTTTATAGTATTATGATCTTTTTAGAAATGAAAATTAATTTAGATATAATGATTTTCTTGTTATTAGAAACATGATGGCAACAACTATACTTTTTTTTACCAGTATAGTTCATGGTGCAGTGTGGAGCACCCATGTAGTAATAACTAATAAAAAACATTGAGTGAATTTCTTGCATTAATATAAAGATTTTTAATCTTTTTCTGGCTTTCATTATAAATTCTAGCTTCACCACTTTAGTGTGATGATCAAATTGAACTCATATTTTTTTTATAACATGATTATCCTTTTGATTTAATTTAAATTATTAAATTCAAATTAAATGATCATAATTTATTGTATCTATAAAAATAAAAATAATTTATTTTTTTATCATTTTAATTTTCTTATCTAATTTAAGTTGTTGAATAAACGATATGATTTGAAACACATGCGGTTATATTTTCTTAAAAACATGAAAGAATCCCCAAATCCAATGAAATTAATCTCTTACCAAAACTATTATACCAATATTAGCCCGACTCTCCCTCTAACTACAAAAGAAAGAAGCCCATGTAGAATTCGGGTTTTACCGGAAAGCCCAACACTGTAACCGACTAGTCTCTCACAAAATGTTAAATAACTGAATTAGCGAAAATACCCTCCTCACTGCTTTCTATTTTCCTGGCGCCTTTTCTCTGCAGAAGAAAGAAACCATGGGCACTGCAAAACCCTACCTTTCCATTCTCTCCCTTCTCCTCTTTTTCACCTTTTCAATATATTCCTCATCTGCCCTTCCACATCAACTCTCCTTAGGTGCTCTCCTCTATTTGATTCTTCTTCTTTTCTATTTTTATTAAATCACAAAGAATTTTGATATCTAGTGTTTCATTATTTAGTGAAAATTGGGTCCTGTTTGGTTAGTGTAATTAACAGCATTTTGGTTAATGATTTTGGGTTTTGCAGTTGTTGGTGAGGCCAGTAGTAGTAAAGTGCAAATTTCTCCAAGCTTGGAAGTTGTGAACTCTCCGGGGACAAAGCCGGGGACACGGGTGCTTTGCGAAAGAGTTGATGTCCATGGGTTTCCGAGGCTTAAAAATTTGAATAAGTTTTTTCATTCTTTGATGCTCAAAATTTCACCTTCTAATTCCACTCTTCGCAGACCCATTGTTGAGGTTTGTTTTCACAGGTGAGTTTTTTCGTCTCTGTTCGCAAATAGCAATGCTTTTGACTGATTTTACTATGGCAATGTTGAGTTGATAGCCATTGCTTCATTTTCCTTGCAGGAATGCGTCTCGTGCTATAGGGATGTGTCCGCAGGGCGAGTGGGAGAAGGTTGATAAGGGTGGTTCATGGGTTCGAGCCATGTCACCTTATGCCCACAAGTTCTTAGATATAAGGATGGCTGGTTCATCCTCGGAAACCCTTGAACTGTCAATTGAAGAAGGTTTCTTTTTCCATCTCGATTGTACCCTTTTTTTCAGGAGTAATGTGTCAAGTTTTTTGTACTTAGCAATTTGTTTTATTTTCTTCTTTTTTTAACCCTGTTCTTTTGTTCTGCAGGGTTTTTCTTGTATCGTGTGATATTCTTAATCCTGGGAGTGGTTATGCTAAGCATCGCATCCTCTTTAAGCAAGTCTTTGGTATTTTACTACAGCAGTGCCATGGCAATTGGAATCATCCTTGTAATACTCGTGGTCCTTTTTCAGGTAATGTATTTTTCCTGCCTTCATTCTTGGATTTGTGAAGTAAGATTGTACCAGTTAGCCATCCTTTTTCCTTGTTTTTCTTAAAATTTGTTGACCTTTTCAATAAATGCTTGGAGTCGAAATCATGTTACTTGACTTCTAACAGATATAGTCAAAACTTACTATTTTTCCCTTTATATGCATTTCTTTGTGTTATTTGCCTCTTCTCTCTGGTTCAAATCGGTATCATGATTAAAAGTGCACTCAAAATGAATTGGACTAAAAAGTATGAAACGTTCCAATTGGATCTCTTCCACCACATGATTTTCAGTATGGTTTTCTGAGTTCTGTGAGCCTGTTCTTCACATCATTGGTATCAGGTTATTAATGAAAGAATTGAATTTTTTGACAGGGAATGAAGCTTCTGCCGACAGGTCGAAAGAGCTCGCTTGCAATTTTTATATACTCATCACTTGTGTGTATCAACTTTCTCATCTCACTTTCAGATTTTTATTCACCATCGAAAGAAGGTTCATTTTTATTTTATCATCATTTTTGTTCAGGTTGGCTTGGGAACTTTTCTACTTCGCTACTTGCCAGGATTGTTGCATTCAATACTCATGGAGATGGGGATAAGCGAAGACATGTATTATCCTGTATGTAAGTTATAGGTATTGTGATATTGGGCTTGCATCTCTGTTCTAGAGAAGATTCTGGTTTTATGTTTCATTTTTATACTAGTTAACATTTAGGTGTGTGCATTTTTACTAGCAAGCCTGAAGCTGTAAACTTTGATACACAAAAAGCAGTTCTCCTCTGGATGCGAGTAGTAATGGTGTAGTTTTTTTGATGAAAAAAACATCTCTAGTAATCTATGCCTGCTTCAGATGAGTGCCTGTTAAGCCAATGTTGTATTAATAAATGTTATGCTTATTGTATATTTATCAGGCAAGGTTCACCTTGTCATTGCATTGAGTAGTTGAGAAAGATTCTAACATAGTTTAGTCATTTTTGCTCTCTATGATCTGGAGTAGGCTATTGGAGAATGTGTTGTACTATAGCGCTGCTGTACTTTTATCATGTAATGTGGATCTTTTTCTGTTTAACATCCGGGAAAGTTGATGCCATTAATCGCGGTCCTTCTTTTTACAATTTGGTGGATACTTTATATCGGCTGATGATTAGTGCTTAGTGAAGTGTAGCCTACCAAGCAGCTAAACAAGTCTTGCTTTATGAAACTGCAGTTGGCGATTTTTCTGCTGGCTTTTATTGCTTTTATTGGAGCATGGATGGGTTTCTGGGCTGTCCGCAGTTTTGTCTTGACAGAAGATGGATCCGTTGATATAAGCACATCTCATTTTGTTGCCTGGTCCATTCGTGTCTTGGCTGTTGTGTTAATTATCCAGGTACCTCTACATAGAAGATTTCAAGTTTTCATGTATGATGAAAGATCAATCTTTTGTCCATACATACAACCTACGATATGAAGGTTTCTTACAGATTTGATTATTGTCATGTTTTAGAGTTCTCTGGATCCCTTGCTGGCAGCAGAAGCTTTAATATCTGGAATAATTGTCTCGTCAATACTAAGGAGAATTTTTAGATGGAGATTCCTGCGTCAAATGTACAAGTAAGTATTCCTTTTCCATTTTGGAATCCGGTCATGTTTTCGGTTACCAAGATAGATCTGCATCCAATAGGTTACGAGATAATGTCCATTAGAATTTTCTCTTTGCTCGTGTATTTGGAAGAAAAGTTTGGCCCAAGAGTAAATGATGAGGAACATGTAAGTATTGTGTTCTTGGCCACAAGGAAGAGATTCTTCTTATTTATGGTCATTGTGAAGATAGTTTTTATCTGCAAGGCATTCATCCACTTGCCCTGTTTTTGAACCATGAAGTTTTGATATTATATATTTGATACTTTCTGCAGTATCTTTCTTGATGTTTCATTATGATCCTGTGTATCCATTACAACTTTCTGATATCCATGCCTTGGATGAAAAATTCCTTTGCCTGTATTTTGCAACTGCAATGACATCTTTGGAATAAATCTGCAGGAAGTTGTTTAAATTAGCGAGAAACATAGATAGAGAATCACTTGTTCCTGATCTATCACCATTTGGAGGTTCTCGTGACAAATACACGGTTGAGAGGCCTGAAGGCTCAAAGTTCCTTTCTCCTCGGCCCAAACAATTCAACCTGGCTTCATGCAATTCTATGAAAGGTTTGCCTGTTGGCTTTAATCTGTGTCTAAACAATACAAGCTGTCCAACAGAGATGCTCTTTTACATATACCGTCTTGTCATTCCTCCAGGTTCAAGCAGGACATCACGTCATCAACTGTCAGATTCAGATGTCTACCCATCTACCTTCCATACCACTCCCGAGAGGAGGAAACTTTCAAAAGATTCATGGGAAAAATTTACCAGAGAGTCCACGCAAAAAGCTGTTAAAGAACTTGTTTCTTCCCCCGATTTCAGCAAATGGGCAGCTGCTAACGCAGAAAGAATCACTGTGACCCCAAACTCCACCACCAGTACTTCAAGGCAGCAGCGTCGCAAGTGGTTCCTTTGGTCTTGATGCTGCAAAATTTGGATTAGAAAAAAAAAACCCCACAATGAGCTTCAAAATGTTGACATCCCAAAATACGGGAGTGGCTCCAATTCTTGTAAATCGACGAGGTAAACATGTATGCATGGATTGTAACCAAATCTGGCAAGGGCAGAGTAGTTAGATTGTAAAAGTTATTTCACTTGAAAAACTCCGTTGAGGTTTCTCCTGTTTTTGAAGTAAATTTTTTGTACACGAATAGACGATAATAATGATAAATATGACATGAAAACTTTTTTGGTATAGTTTGGAAATGAATAATAAAAAAAATAATGTCTATTTTATATTTAGAAGAAACACTCTTATAAGTGTTAAATGTAAGGTCTTTTTCGGTAGTAAATTTGGTGAAAATTATGGCAGATGAGCTCTTTTAATGAGTTTTTTAGTATTATCATAAGAATATTTATAATATTAGAAGATATTATTTGACACTTAATATGTATACTTAATATTAATTTGTTAATTATTCAGTTTTATTTAAAATATAACTGTTTCATTACCGATATAATATTAACCGTTATAATATATATATAAACAACAGACATTAATAAATAGTTAAAAAACAGTGTTTTCACACGTATTTATTTATTTGTTTCCATGTTAACGTGTTTCTTTACTTGCTTGGTAGTCAGTCAGACACCTATCCAGGAGCAGTTAATAATCTAGGGATGTGTGTAGCGTAGCACTACCATCTAGATAACTCTGGCAGGTAACTTGTATGCCGTGATTGTCGACTGGTATAGAGATACGAGTATTTCGAGTGTCTGTGGCGAAGAAAATGGGATGACAGAAAAGTCCTCCTTCATCCAGTATAAATCTACAATACATGATGATGCCTTTCCTTCGTTCATGGGTTTTCACCACTATTTAATTTAATTTATTTGAAGTTATTTTTATTATTAGTTTTGTTTTACAATAATATTATATGGGAGTTTTGTATAAATCTAAATCTAAAAACTATTTTTTTTTTAAACTCGGATTGATCTGACGGATTTATAAGATATTCGAGACTCAAACTGGTACGAGTTGAAGAAAAATATAGAAAGAAAAAAATCTATGTTGAAGTCATTCTGAGTTATTTTTATTTAAATTTATTTTTTAGAGTTATCCCGAGTCTTTAGAATTTTTTTTTGATATTTTTTAATTATTTTAATGTATTAATTTTAAAAATATCTTTTAATAAATAAAAAAATATTATTTTAATATATTTTAAAATAAAAAAATATTTTAAAAATATTTACTATTACAATCACAGATACCATGCTCCCGACGATAAGACCACAGGGAGCTTTTAGGAATTTTACATTCTAGTACTTTAAGGTTGTCGTTTATTATATCCTTCAAGTTAAGATTTACGTGGGGGCTGTGTTATTAAACGACAAAACTACAAGCGAAAAACCGCAGACCCTTTGGATGCCGTGACAACGTTGAAAACTCGTGTATGGCAGCATCATTGTATTTGTACTAGTCTATGAGATGGCAAAGCAAAGATCCTTTCTCCCTTCTTTGGATTCCATCTCCTCTCTCCTCTCTCCTCTCCATTAAGCAAACACCCCGCGTTTGCCTCTCCACAGAGGATTGTCGGCTGATAGCATCTGCTGGAAAAGTTAAATTCGTAACATGATTTCTTAAATAATTTAATTATATTGTTTTTATGTCCATTTTAATTCTATAAAATCATTTAGAAAAGTAAATTGAATTTTAATATATTTGATATCTTATTATTTTAATAAATTAATTCTATAAAACCCATGGTATACTGTAAGGTTTTGTAATTCTTACACGGAACATAAGAATAATATTTTTGTAAAAGAAATGATATTTTATCTAATATTATTCTTGGAATATATAAAACACGTATTGGAAAACTAAATTATTTTTTTATTTTTTTATTTTTGACTCTCTATTTAACACATCTCTTCAAAATACCAAAGTACGTTTCTTCTTTCAGAGGGAAAGATAGAAATTTCCTCTACGCTTCTCAGTTTTGCAAACCTCCTTTACAGATCTTTCTTTTATAAAACCCTTCCCTTCTCTTGGATCTTAATCTCTGTTTTCTATCAAAACCAACTTCTTATTCATAGAAAAGAAAAAAAAATGAGTTATTACAATCAGCATCAGACACCAGTTGGTGCTCCTCCACCACAAGGTATGTATTATGCATGTCGTGTGGCTTTTCTTGGTTCAATTAAGGAGCCTTGGAGATGGGTTTTTTATGATTTTTATTTTTGTAGGATATCCAAAGGATGCTTATCCACCACCTGGACACCCTGCTCAGGGGTATCCTCCACAAGGTTACCCTCCTCCTCAAGGGTATGCTCCACAGTATGGTGCTGCTCCTCCTCCTAAGAAACAAACTGGTCTCCTTGAAGGATGGTATGTATCTCTCTCTTTCTTCTCGATTAAAGAATCTGGTGACTTGTAATTGATCAGGTGTTTAGAAATTCTTGAGAGACTAGTCAAATCATTCATGCATCTTTTCTGGTTAGTGGAAAGATGTATGTATGTGTTATCTTTCGCTGATCATGATGTACCTGCAATTAAGTTTAATTAATATTGATTTATATATACTGGACAGTTTTACTAGTCTAGATTCTTGGAACAGAATATTACTAGTTTAATTCTTTGTTTAATCTGTTGGTTGCATGTGCAGCTTGGCAGCGCTCTGTTGCTGCTGCCTTTTGGATGCTTGCTTCTGATCAGGACTCAGGAGTGTGTTGTGATCATCTGTTCATTGATTCTTCTGGTTTAGGTCATAACGTATTGTGTATCAATTATAGTTTCAAGTTTCAGACTCGCTTGGAAGCTGGCTATTATATTTTATGACATGTATTTGGATGATTATACGTCAAGTAATTAACTATAACGTTGTAGTTTGTGATCTTCTGTTAAAGACACTCGTTATTTGATCTATCAGAAGAAGGACCGTCTTCATGGTATATATTAATTAATTTCGAATTATCATAAGTATTCCCCTCCCTGAGCGCATGGTATATATTTGGATGATTACGTCCAGAAAGATATCATAAATCATGCTATTAATTGATTTCGACTAGAATTATCACAAGTATTCCCCTCCCTGAGCACATAGGTGAACTTCCTGTGAGTTCGTTTCCATATGAAAATTTATGACTGCCATGGTTCAAAGCTGATAAGGCTTACTAAAACCCTGCAAAGATTAATACGTTCTTTTTGAAATTGGTGGGATGAACTAGAAGGTTGAAAAACAGGAAACGGGTAGCATGAGTTTCCGTAAAACAATTCAGAAAAAAAATGAAGTCTTTTGAAGCTATGTTGTGGGCGTTTACAAGGATTAAAGATGGAAGAAGAAGATTCGAAATGGGTTATAAGTTAAAGAAGAGGTAGTTTAGTTTATATATAATCTTGAATTTGCATGAGTGCGTCTATGTCAGGGGTAGAATGGTCAATATGATTTTCAAAAGATATAGAATGATAAAGAGCCTTTGTAAATGCTGCCTGCTTTGAGTTTCAAGGGTATGTATCGTTGATTGATGACAATAGTTGAATGATGACTAGATATTTATTTTGGTTTTAGCACTAAAAAATAAAATAAAATAACGTTATATAAAAAGTATTTTAGAAAGTAATACAGTTGAGATAATCATTTACAACTCGTGAGTCGTAAGTGTTATATGTGACTTTAACAAATATTAAAAATAAACAGACACAATTTAAAATAAAAAAAGAGAGAAGGAGAAATAAGAAAAGAAAAAATAAAAAATAAACTCTAGAGACACATCGAAACTCCGATGACGACACTACCGATATTGTTAGAAAAATATCAACGACACTGAGAAAGGTTATGAATGATGACCAGAGTGGTCTACCCGAGCCATCCAAATATATCGAGGCTCATTTGTCTTTAGACAGCTCGCGTGTCACACTCCGGTCACCATTTGTGACTTTCCTTGATGTTGTTGGATTTATTTCGTTGAGATCTTTCTAACGATACCGGTAATGTCATTATTGGAGTTTCGGTGTGCCTCTAGAGTTTTTTTTTGTTTCTTTGTTTTCTCTCTCCTCCTTGTAATTTGTGAAAAAAGACGAGAGATAATAAAGTAAAAAAATAAAAAGATCCCAGAGGCGCATCAAAACTCCGGTGATGACACAATTGGTACCGCTGGAAAGATCTCGATGAGACGAATCCAACGACATCAAGGAAGGTCACCAATGGTGACTGAAATATACCACACAAGCCGTCCGAAGACAAATAAGCCCTAACATATTTGACTGGCTCGTGTGGCCTACTCCGGTCACCGTTTATAACCTTCCTTTGTGTCGTTGGATTCGTCCCGTTGATATCTTTCCAACGATATCAGTAGTGTCATTATCGGAGTTACGGTGTGTTTCTGTGGTCTTTTTTTTTTCTTCCATTGTTTTTCTTTCTTTTCTCTCTCCTCTCCTTTTTATCTTGATTGTAAATTGTGTTAGCCTATTTTTAGCTCTTAAGAGAGTCGTAGATGACACCGCGATTCTCTGAACCATGCCAATTTCTAAATATTTTTTTGTATCGTGTTATTTTATTCATTTTTTAAAGTGCGAAAGTGCAAAAATATTCTGTCTTTTCATGTTTTGTTCTCATGATTGGAGTCAAGTATACTAGAGTTGACTCATAGATAATGCACTAGGCTAAATAATGGCATTCAAGATGTGTTTGACTGGTTTAGGGTTAAGTCTTTTGAGGATAATAATGAACTTTCCACTCGAGGGGGCTACATAGTGGGCTTCATAGACACCCAAACCCAATTTAGAGATGAGGTCCATAGGCTTACTGGGTTAACAGGGATTCTAAAGAGTTAAGTCATTCTTCTTAGGTACAATAGAGCAATGGACCACATAATTCTAAAGAGTTAAGTCTTTGTATGTGATCAACACAAATTTTACTCCTTGCAGGACATGTTAGGCCTCATTTCATATCTAGGGATGGTGTGTGCTTTCTTTTCCCATTTGTGCTTACTTGTGGTGATTTTGTTGTGTTCTTTTATACCCAACCATGATTTATTGTTCTTTTAATTATCTAGTTGATTATATAACTAGATTCAATGATGAATAAAAAAGTTAGACCGTTACAATAGTAGGTTTTAGAGTTTTTTTAGAGAGAAAAAAGAGAGTATTTTTTTTTTATAAATCTTTTAGTTTAAATACTAATTTAGGATTAATAAAAACTTTACATAAATTGAAGTTTTAACTATTTTATTTATTTTATTATTATTATTTGAGGGGGATTAACCTCTCATTTTCTCAATTATCTTGCAATTGCGTAATTTATCGTGAAAAAAAAGGATAAATGTAATTCACTAAGTAATTAAGAACATTTGCAAATAGAAATAAAAAAATGGTAAATGATTAACTATAATCTAAAAGTTGTGATGAAAACACTGTTCACCATGCTACTGTTCATTTAGAAACAAATTACTATGAATTGCTATAATATTTTATTTTTCAATTACACCTTTATAGGCTTGAATTGATGACCAAGTAAAGCAAATTCATTGAAAAATAGCAAGATTAAAAAATAGAGGATCAAAGTGAAAGAGATAGAGAAAACGAGTGACTGTTTTAAACTTGGGGTGAAAAGTTCACTTTGATCCTCAAACTTTCCAAATTATAAATATTTGATCCCTCAATATTTTACAAATTTAATTTTGTTCCAAAACTTTATTTTTTATCCTTAGTTTAAGAAAGAGGAGAGAAAGTGATCGAATTCTGATGATTGAAAGAAAAAGTCTCAGTTGACACCGATTTTGACTATGAAAAAAATAATAATTTTGGTGTTAATAGATTTCATTTGATAAATGAACTTTAGCTTATGTGTTTTTTTGCCCTTATCCTTGTTTAAGGGTATAGATATTAGCTCAAAAGATTTTTTTTTCAAATCAATTTTGGGTTTTCAAGTTGATTTTTGGGTTGTTTGAGGTCATGAATAGGTTTTTCAAGGTGTATATGGTGTTTTTAGATAAAATGGATTTTTTGGGTGTAATACACCTGTAGCCTAACTTTTCGGCGACCTCTGATCGTCGGAATCCGAGCATAGCAGTCACCACAACGCTTGCTATTTCTTTTGTCAAAAAATCTAGGAGCAGATGACCTGTCAATCTCCCTGTAAAAAAAGAAAGAAAAAACCCAGAAACGTTGACCACTCGAGGCCCATGCGGTTGATACTTTTTTTTTTCTTTTTTTAATTGTGTTTTTTTTCTAAGTTGATCCTTCACAATTGGATCTTTATTGATTTTTCTTGCTTTTTTTTTTCTAATTTTGTCCTTAATATTTTGTTGATTTTTAATCAATCCACATAATTTGTTTTATTTTGATATTTTTAGGTTTATCACGATCTCAAACAAATACTCTGATATTTAGCTGGTTTTTAATTTTATGAGTGTCTATTTTAAATAAAGAATTATAATTTTTTTTGTTAAACTTGATTGAGTCTATGACTAGGATCACAAGTTTAACTGGTTAACTTCAATTTATTAGGAATCAAGCTTTATAATTTATTTTGAATGTATAAATAATTCTTGATTTGTTTAATTAAATACATTCATGAACCTTTCAATTATTGATTGAATTTTTTTTGTGTAAAAAAAACATGGAGAAAATGTTTTCATATTCATTTTTTTCTATTGAAAAAACAAAAAATCCATCCTGCGGCACTTGTGAATTACTATATATTCCAGTGATATCAGATATTCCATAGGTTAAAAAGGACATGCTTAGATGCCATGAGAATCTTATCATATAATTGAGCATAATTCCTTGGACTCCCAACTATAGAATAATCCCACTCTTACACATATGTATCTCCATCGTCATCCTATCCTCCCAATTGCATGTGTTGTTTCGTGACATGAAAGCTCTAGCTTGTAGAAGCATAATCCAGTGATCAATGGATTTATTCTCCCATTATTATTTAAGGAGTCACGAGACTAAGTTTTCTTTGTAAATACGCTATCACCAAGATGGGGATTATGACTAAAAAAACAAAAAAAAACTTAATTTTAATACACAAAAACCAGTATCAATGTATTCTAACAGTTAAAAAGACATGGAAGGGCCCAGAGTTGTGCTTGAACTTCACATTTGCGTCTTGTAGTCTCACAGTCCTTTTGATTTGTGGGAAAAAATCCAAACCAAATGGAGAGAGAATCAGTGGTGCCCGCTGTTTTAAATGGTCCATGTTCATCTTGTCTGATGAACTTTCCCCGGAATACGGCAAGATGCAAGCCAATTTACATGTATCTATATTTATGTACATGTTGCAGGTCCTCTGTTTCATGCCTCGTACGATGGAAGAGACCTTTTGACCTTTTTCTCTTGATAATTCAACCTGTAATCAAGTTCACGTTTGAAATTACTGTTCCAGGATAAAAACAATAAAAAAAATATAATGTATTTTAGAAGAACAGAAACTTATCTCAGATTATTATATTTCTATGTTTTTGTCCTTATATGTACAACTAAAAAGTGGTCCTGTCCTTCTTATCTGTTTTTATTTTTTATCGTGAGATATTATTCAGGACAACCTCTTTCTGTTTATTTTTTAAATTTTTTGTAAGGTAAATTGAGATGATAATTAAGAACATTCAGACCAGAAACAAATAAGAAGTGCAAGACATGTGTTAGCTTCGAAGAAGAGGAGTCAAGTTTGAAAGACAAGTGTGGATCTGCTTCAGATTCCCCATCTCACGAGTTAATTATGTCTTGTCCAAATTCTCATCTTTTCTCCACCTCTCCTTTTTAACACAGCGCCTTTTAGCCGCGTCTCCTTGCTGATATAACAATCATCGAGGCCACCTCTCGATCGATCTCTCCTCTCTCCACATGGCCTTCAACCAATAAAGGGCAACCATAGCCACCTTCAAATCAAGCTTGCGGCCATGGCTTTTTGTACAAAATCATGGGGAACAGAGACTAGCTCCTCATGCCACTATGCATCAAGCCTCTCCAGTCATTATCAAGGGAACATGTTGTCCCATGGCTTGAAATTAAAGAGAAACGTCTTTGGAGTTGCGAGAGGCTGCAACTGCAAATGCATCAGTGGCACTGAAGCGCTTCACTATAGCATCACAGAATCTGAGAAGAAATTTGTTGAGATCCTCAGGGAAGCTCAGCCGTATATTTATTTGCACAGAGGCAGTACATTTGTTGTGATATTATCTGGGGAAGTGATCGATGGTCCTTTCCTGGACACCATCCTCAAGGTATCCCTTTAAACACCCCAGCTACTGTTCAATCTTTTTATAGCTAGTAATCTGCACCAGCCTACTTTCTAGCTAAAATCAACAGCTTTTGATTAGGTTATGAAGATGTTGGATATTTATTAGCGTTTGTGATTGATGGTGTGATAGTTTTTGGAAATTTTAAAAAATTATAGTTCTTTTTAATTAAAATTTCAAGAAAATTCTTTTAATGGGATATATACAAAACTATAATAATTAATATTTTTAAATTTATAATTAAAAAACTACGCGCTTGATTTACTATTGTTTTTTAAAATGTTTTTTATATTAAAATGTGTTAAAAATTTTTAAAAATTAATTTTAAAAATAACACATCAAAATAATTTAAAAAAATATAAAAAATTTAATTTTTGAACTGGGCGTTATTAGAGCAAATGTCATCTCACTATGGATGTTATTAACCCATTCAGTATTCGATTATTAGAGTTTTTTTTTTTTTAACTGTTGGGGTGATTATTTTTTAAATTATTTTTTATTTAAAAATATATTAAAATAATATTTTATTTTTTAAAAATTATTTTTAAATTATCATATCAAAATAATTTAAAAATATTAAAAAATTTTAAATTTTAAATTTTTACGTAACAGCATTTGTGCTGGGCTTCCTATTAGTAGTCGGGCACCACCCCGCACGTGGCTAGCGTTGAAGGAAGAAGTTTTGGTCAACCAAAGGAAGCGGCGGCGGGGGGCAGTGGCATCAAATAAGAGTAAATTATAGATTAGTCCCTCTAGGTTTATGAAATAATTCAATAATCCCTCTACTCTTAAACATAAATAATTAGTCTCTATATTCTTAAATCTGTATGTAACCTAATCCTTTTCGTTTTTTTTAAGGATTTCTTTAGAATTAATTAATATTAAATTAAAATGGTTAGCACTGGTAAAGTTATTTAAAATAAGGGACTATATAATTTGTTTTGCAAAACTAGAGGGATAATTTACTCAACATAATAATAAAAATAATTTTCGTCGTCCCCTTATTAACCCACCATTTTTAAGCTTCCATCTTCAAACATTAACGAAGGAAAATTAAAAATGTTCAGTCCTTGTTCAAGTCACTGCATTTCTCTACAAAACCAACACTTACAATTGTTATCTACGAAGCTTCTCCATGGCTTCGATAAAAATCTTCAGTTTCTTCAACCGCAGAAGAAAACTCGACAGTTTTCTTCTTTTATGAATTATAATTATAACGGGGGAGGCAGGACGAACTCATCGAGTCGGCGAAAGGTGTTTGGAGAGACAGACAGTGGAAGTATTGAAGATGGTTATAATTCGGTAGAAGACAAGCAATTCGTCAAGTGGTTTCGTGAGGCATGGCCTTACTTGTGGGCTCATAGGGGTAGTACTTTTGTTGTTATTATTTCTGGTGAAACTGTTTCTAGTCCTTTCTTGGATTCCATTTTGAAGGCAAGTACTTTAAATATGTTTATGGAGTGTCTTGTTTTTTTCAAGTGTTTGTCAAGGAAAATGATGATTTAAGGTGGCTTTTATTTAATTAATGATCGGAAAATATCATGATTGCAGGATATAGCATTTTTACATCACCTGGGGATTAAGTTTGTGTTAGTCCCAGGAACTCATGTCCAAATTAACAACCTTTTGGCTGAGAGAGGTAACTCTTTTCATGTTTTTCACAGTTTGTGTTTCTCCATTCCTTGTAATTTTGATTAGGTAGCAGTTAGCTAACGGGATGCTTTTCTTAAAAATAAAATAAAATTGTAGGGCATGAGCCTAAGCATGTTGGTCAGTACAGAATTACTGATTCTGAAGCTTTGGCGGCCTCAATGGAGGCTGCAGGGAAGATTCGTATGATGATAGAGGCCAAACTTTCTCCTGGACCTTCCATATGCAATATTCGTCGACATGGTGACAGTAGTCGTTGGCATGATGTGGGTGTCAGTGTTGCTAGTGGTAATTTTCTTGCAGCCAAGGTACTGTTTGAGTTATCTATAGAAGATGGTCAGTACCTTAAAATATTTGTGTACTCAAAATTGGTGTGATTGTCTGTTATGTTAATGTTTCCTTGCAGAGAAGAGGAGTTGTTGACGGGGTTGATTTTGGAGCAACCGGTGAAGTAAAGAAAGTAGATGTTACTCGTATGCGCGAAAGGCTTGATGGTGGTTGTATAGTTGTGTTAAGTAACTTGGGTTATTCCAGCTCTGGAGAAGTCTTAAATTGCAAGTATGCTGAAAATCTGTCTCTTTCTTATCTTGTGAATGGTTGAGTGACTGAATGGAAATAAGCACCAAATTATATGTACACTATGGCTTGTTTTCTTTACTGAAACCCAGCTCCTCTTCAGCCTACCCTTACAAGAAATAAAATGTTAGTATTATAATGGTTTTAGTTGGATGTGCAGATATATAGCTATTAAACATATAAAAAGGGATTTCTTTTGCTTCCTTTCTGCTACTACTATTGTCTTTGCAGAAAGTCTGATATGATGTTTTATGGTCATATAAATCCAGCACATACGAAGTTGCTACAGCTTGTGCCTTGGCTATTGGGGCAGACAAGCTTATTTGCGTCATAGATGGTCCAATTTTGGATGAGAGTGGACATCTTATTCGTTTCTTGACTCTGGAAGAAGCAGACATGTTGATTCGTAAGCGGGCTAAGCAAAGTGAGATAGCTGCTCATTATGTCAAAGCTGTTGGTGATGAAGATCTCGCTTTTCTTGAACACAATGATTCTATTGGAATTCTTGCATCATCACTGAATGGAAAGGCTCTCAGTGGAAGGCACAGCGCAACCTTTCACAATGGTGTTGGGTTTGACAATGGAAATGGACAAGGTTTTGCTATTGGAGGTGAAGAGCTACAAAGTCGATTAAATGGTTATCTTTCAGAATTGGCTGCTGCAGCTTTTGTTTGCAAAGTAAGTTCATGATTTTTTTTTTCTAATTTTTTTATAAATCATGATGCCCGTCCACATTTCATTTTTTTTTTCACTACATTTGAATTCTTTATTTAATGAGAAATTTAAATTGATCCAAAATGCTAGCTCCCTGCAAGTCTATTTTATGGGACAGTCTTCTCTCCCTGCGACCTCCCTTTTCTCTCTAAATTGCCTTTGAGCTGATTTATGGATAGACATGTAGATGTTGCCCACAGTTTGGTTAGGGTAGCATACTGTTGTCTTAGAAAAGGGTGGATCTCTTGTGATCCTTCTGTGTGGCGTGTATAAATGGACTGAATAAAAACAATACATGTATGTAAAAAACCCACCCAAGTATCAACATCTAAAAATAACTCACAAAAAAGAGATTACACCATCTGTTTTCAATTGTATCATCTGTTATATAAAATTCTTGAAACATTTCTCCATTTCATGAAAAAGCATTTAGTGTTTTCCTTTCTTTTTCTCAGTCGGCATGGGAATCTTAAACTTCATTTTGTTATATAACGCAGAGGTAGATGATGATTATGAATCAGATCCTATAGAGGCAATTGGGAATCCCTTTCAAGTTTAGTGTCCCTTTACATCTGTGATCTCAATATGCATCAAGTACTGCTATACTTGGCTATATAATGAAGAGACTAGCAAATTGTTGTTTGGCCTGGTTACATGAATGTTAAATTACATCACACATGTAATTCGAAATGCAAATTTTCTGTCAAAATGCACACAATGTAGTTCGGCCATTATGGTGTCATTAGTTATGATATTGGTGTTACAAATGCTATGCAGTTTCAAGAATTCTGGTTACCTTGGTTATGAGCAGGTCAGGTGCCATAACTTGCATGCTTATAACATGTTATCATATTATAAGACGCGGGAATAATTTAAATCTTCTAGTATACTTGAGATTTTTATCAATACCATCATTATCCTTAAATACCTCAGTATGATGTCTGAAATTTCTTTAATTAATGCTTCTCAGATCCCAAAAAATGGCTCACATAGTAGTAGTTGTTGGTTACTTCACACTTCAATTGCTCATATTGAAAACTATACCCTGCCAATTATGATTTATACTTGATTTGCAGGGTGGTGTTCAAAGAGTACATCTTTTAGATGGCACAATTAGTGGAGTTCTGCTGCTAGAACTGTTTAAAAGAGATGGAATGGGGACAATGGTGGCTAGGTATGTGTTGTTTGCAATACTTTCTGATGAATTTTATCTTCAACAGTTACATTCAATGCCTAGTGCTGATTTGTTTATTGGTCACACTATTTTACACCAAGCATGCCCATAACTGATAAATGTATTCTTGATGCACTCAACTTTTTAAAAATCCGAGGTTTCATTTTTACCCTCTTTATTGAAGCTTTTGATGTATTTTTTTGATGTTGCATCTTAGTAATTAAGAGCTGTTACTAGTATGCCCTATTACCAAAAATGTTACTTTGCTTCCATTGGTGGTGTCTTTGTAGTGCCAACTGCCAAGGTTCATGGGCTCTGTGATTGAGTCTTAAGACTATTTATTTTGTTGAAATTGAATAACTAATCATAAAGACACCATTGAATTTAAATTTTTTAAAATAACCCTTGATTTTATCCTCCCAGCTTCAGTTTTGGAATAAAATCAACTGGAGGTGTTGAGTCCCAAGAAAAACAGAACAGAAAAAGGAAGAAAATAAATTGAGAGCAAAGTCTATATTTGAAGTTTGGGTACCATTTTTGAAAATTGCTGAAGCTCAAGAAGACTTTCGCATTTTAGCATATTTGTATGTCGATAAAACTGGAATAGCCACTAAAGGCATCTAATTGGGATAAGAGAGAATCTCCAACTATGATTAGCTATATTGAGTATTCTATTGCCTTTAGTTGTACATTTCAAGGTTTATATTCACCCTTGGGCCTGAAACCCTTGTGACTTCCATCATCCTCATTTACTTGTCCCGTATCAATCTGATTTCTTTGTTCTCAATTAAGATGATGAACTGCTGCTTATCCAATCACCAAAGTGCTGATAAATTGTGTTATTGTCTGTCTGATCCTGGAATAATAACTTAATTTATTATATACATTGTGTATCTAATATAGTAGTGTGTTTATTAACAAAATTATTACTGAAGCTGATGAACACAAATGGATTGATTATAGACTTTTATTATATGAGACAAGCTCAATCTGAGACTGTCAGTTTGTCATTCAGAACGAGCAATACATTCATTATCTAGCACAGTTGCGCAAAATAATTCTCACATGTCAGGATTCATATCTGGTTTTAGGTTAAGGTTTGGTTGCACATAGGTTATATAAGCTAATAGATATCAAGTCTCAAACATTGGAATGAATGTTCTTTGGAAATTCTTATTTCAGCATCAAGGAATTTGAAACCAAACTCATGTAGCTGAAATTGTTATGATGACATGCTAATTTATTCTCTAATGCTTATTTGAACATTTCTGCCACCCCATCCATCGACTTGTGCTCTAATGTTTTTCTTCTTTGCTCTTAGTGATCTTTATGAAGGAACTAGGATGGCTAGAGTGACAGATCTTGCAGGAATCAGACAAATTATACAACCTTTAGAAGAATCTGGCACATTGGTTCGGAGGACTGATGAAGAGGTTGGCTCTTGCTCCTTTAGATTTTCGTCCATAACTCTGTCCATGATGGTGCACTTATTAATGCACAATAGAAAGAAAAGTGGGCTGATCCTGCTGTTTGGTGTTATTATGTTGAACTTTGAATAAAACCTGAGTGTTTTCTCTTGTTTTGTGTTTATAGCTGCTTAAGGCATTGTATGCCTATGTTGTTGTGGAAAGAGAAGGTCAAATCATTGCTTGTGCTGCTCTTTTTCCTTTCTTTGAGGAAAAGTGTGGAGAGGTTGCTGCCATTGCAGTTTCTCCTGAATGCCGGGGACAAGGGCAGGGGGATAAATTACTTGGTATGTTATTGCTTCTGCTCAAGGTTTTCAAAATCACGATATAAATTACTTGGCATGTTATTGCTTCTGCTCAAGGTTTTCAAAATCACAATCCTACATGAGATACATGATGGGATCATAGAATAGTATGATCCTACAGAAAATGGATTCAATCATCTAAATTTACTTAGATATGAATAGTATCTTACAAATATATCAAAACATATCAAGAAGATACATAGATTTAAAAAACTCACAAATCTAGCATAATGTGTGTTTATGCAAGAGTTGAATAAGGTCTTTTCCAATTATATATGTGACTTTTTTTCAATAATTAGTAGTAGCCTTTGATAAAAAATCAAATTAATTGCACAAGTATTATTCTGACACAAAGCTTTTAATTTCAAATATGTCCAATTAGCAAAATTGGGTACTCAATTTTTTTTAATACAAGCATTATTCTCAAACAAAGCTTTTAACATCAAAACAGGTGTTCAAATTATTTTATAATATAAATTGGTTACCATAAAATATATCCTAATTACCATTGGAAAGCCTATGTTATGCTTTTGTTGAGATTTAACTTTTCATGATTGGAAGACTTGATTTAATTTTCAACATCATGTTGGTTTTTCTGGAAGCGGAGAGTTACATAGCCATTTGTTTCTTCATTGCTCAGTTGTGCGTGATAATTAGAGCAAGCTTATTTTCTATGGGAAGTGAATTTTTGGTGATCCTAGGTAGGATATTGGATTTGTTGCTGATATGCTTTGTTGGTTTTGGGAGGAAAGATTGCAGTTTATGGTTTTGTTCCGTCTCCGCAGTCATTTAATGTTTTAATGGACTGGAGTTTTGAAGTTCTTAGGAACCACTTGTCTGTCAAGACAGTTATTATGTGGTAGGATAGTGTTCCTAGCATCCTTGTGGTGTACCGCTTCGAGGTTTTTTGTGGAATACTTCCTAAACTGACACCCAACAAGACTGGAATGTTCTTATATTTTGAGTTCTGGCTGTTGTATTTCTTTTTTAATTTTGAAATTGTCCTGCTCCAATTTTTTCATATATGTTTTTCTCATCATGCGTTCTTATTTTTATCTAAAAGAAAAACTGTGGGGGAGACGTGATTAACATTTCCCTTCTATTTTTACCAAGCCGGCCTTTGGTACTAGTGGTAAATCATTCATTGTGGTCAATTATTTGCAGATTTCATTGAGAGGAGGGCCTCTTCCCTTGGTTTGGAAACACTTTTCCTGCTTACAACTCGAACCGCAGATTGGTATTTTTTTACATTCCACCCTCTAATGTGTTGCATGAGTGCTAGTTGGTATTAACAAAAAGGGGAAAAAAATTACTTGAAGCTTGTAGTAGCAACTTTGTGTTAACATTTTGAGACGAGTCTCGATGTATTCTAGTTCAGATTCTTGTAGTGGAGCTATTTGTTGAGGCCTTGTTGGCTGTTGCCTAGTTAAAGGTCACCCAATTTCATAGCTAAGAAGCCTAAGATAACTGTCACTTTGCATAATTGTTGGTTTTAATCTATTTTTTCTCTTAAAAAAGATATTTTTGTTTATAAACAACAGCTATGGATTATAACGACTAGTGTTTTAAGGGAAATGGAAAAAGGCAAAATGGTTTATGTCTAAGGTTGTCCAAATTTAAGATGCAGTAGTTACTATTCAATCTACTTGAGGGTTTGGCTAGAGTCTCATTTTCATAGAAATTAGTTCTTGGCATTTTGCTTTACAGGTTCAACAGACGCGGCTTCTCCGAGTGTTCCATTCAATTGATACCAGAGGAAAGAAGGAAGAAGATCAATCTATCTCGTAATTCTAAGTATTACACAAAGAAGTTGCTACCTGATACTAGTGGAATTAGTGTTAATAGAGCATTCAGTTAAGGTTTTACTGCAGCATGGCAGGGTAAGGCCGACCTCATCATAAACCGGTGAAGCCACTTCCGAATTTATCTGTTCTTATATCTTTCTTTTTTTGCCCTTAATTCGCTGTAGTTCTGAGCATGGTATGTAACAGTTTAAGGCACATGGAAAACCTTAAATTGTATATCAGAATCTCACGAGTCTTGTACTTCATATATCTATGTAAAGTTCGTTTTTGTCCACCAGAAACTCCAATTGACCATCTTGACATACACCTAAAGGCAAGTTTGATATTTTTCTGACATGTTTTTCCAAGAAATGTAACAAATTTTTGATATTGCAACAAAAAGTGCGACATCCATTTTTGATATTGCAGGGGGGAGGGCAGTTTATAATCTCATCCCCAAACACAACTCGAACAAATCATTTTCTCCAGTTTCATATTGAAGATGCATGCATGTTATCATAAACTATCAAAAGATCCAAGGAATGTAAACTATTATTAATTGTAATTGTCATTGACAAAGAAACCGGAAAAGAAAAAGGGATGTGAAGCAGCACCCTCAACTCATCCCGTTTATTACAAGATAAGTGTTCATTAGGGATACATGATTTTCTCAGCATAGCTCACTGCCATCATCAGAAAATGTTCATCCAATAGAACTGTAAACCATTTGAGCAACTTCAGGCTTATAAACCAGGAAACAAGACATGAAAAATAAATTTATTTGTCATCAGTCTTGGGATGCCCCTTGAATTTGAAGTTGTCTGCATATGCCTTAACCTGAAAGGAGAAGAAAAGTTCCGAGTGACCAGAATGAAGAATGTGTGGTTCACATCAAATGAAAGGCTTGCAGATGGCACTTGACACAGTTAAACATCAGCTAATGGTCAAAAGATCCTTTTAGCGCATGGAATTCCTATTTTCCAGATCACAAAACTTCATCCCCACCTCTATTGTTTGACAGCATCAATAGGATCTTAGACCACTGAGGGTAAGACTTGTCCCCATCACCTTGGTTGATACACATCTAGCAATAACTTGAACTTCCTATGAAACTGAATGTTACATAACTATGAATGGACTAGTTACTGCTAAATCCACACAAGCCAGCACCACACAACCCTACTGCTAAACACCTAACAAATCATGAACATTCCCCAGTTATGCACGGACAGAAGTGGTGAGAACTTTGGCATCCTACTATAGTTTCTTACGCCAGAGAGGGGCTAAGGATGGTTGAAACCAGTATGCAATTAGCAGTTCCACTAAGAGTATTGCATGGTTCAGGAAGGAGAATGCAAACCTAAGGCCACAGCAGATTGGAAACCACACAACCTTAAGATGATGTCTTATTCATGATCCTAGCCAAGACTATTGTCTTAACCTCAAAGTAATATCTACCCAGGTGGAACAACCTAGCTCAACAATACAGGCAACTTGATAGAAATGCCAGCAAAAAAATGAATTAAGGACAAGTTCAAACCTTCAATAGTGGTGTGTGGCGCTTTTTAACCTGGAAAACAAGTTTAAGAAAGCACACAAGATACTAATGTTAGTTTCCAAAAGGGAGAGAGTTCATCAGATTATTATCACCAGATTCTTCATCTAAATATTGCTAGAGTTCAAAACCATACACAAATACCAATGCTGTCACCATACTACAAACTTAATAAAGTTTCAAAGTTAAAATGGGCAACAGATATACATTAATAGCCAGAAACCAAAAAGAACATAACTTTTAAGTGTTTAGGAGATGTATAGCATATTCCCTCCCATCCCCAGGAATGTTTTATAAGAGAAAATCTCAATAACATGATGTAAATGGAACAATTAGAACTCATCTTTGTCCTCCATCCATCTAGCGTATCCTAAATACCCATAAGATTTGTTCATGTAGCATTTGAAAACTTAAAATTGACACATTTAAGAAGATGCTTTCCAGTCTTATTGTTGGTTGGTTCATTTCAAGCTTTGTTGCTACTTTTTAGCAGGGATATAAAAGGATAAATACACACCACATACTCCCAACCATGACGCTCAGCAAATGCCTTTGCAGCTTCTTCACTGTCAAAACCGAGTGCAGAATCACCCACATGGGCATATGGATCCCCTGTAGATGTCCACCCCATCAATGGATTCTCCCACCTACAGAAAACGTAGTCAGATATAAATAAATTTTGATCATGTATTTTAAGCTCCAATCACCATTCATGAATTATTTGGGACCAGGGAATCTATGATCCCTCACTTCATTGAAAACTACACAAGATGAGAACATTTCAGGGGAATCTGATGAATTTTCAAGATATGTCAGCATATGAAAAATACTCTCTAATTCATGAAGTTTGCCGACAGTAAGGGAACCCCTCTCAAAATACTGAACATTAGCGATAGCATAGCAAGTAAAAAACGGGGCTTCATGTCTCAGAAAATTAAGCCTCAGTGTGCTCCTCTTAACAGAATTAATTGGAGAAAGCAGATCCATGCAAATTTTCCAACTAGTTTGGAATTCAGGCTTAGTCAAGTTGGGATGGCTTAATCTCATAATTTTTGAGAAAAATTTATTCTTCTTCAACTAAGCATGGACATAAGAAAATTTGCCAGTATCTGCGATCACCATTGCAAAGAAATGTTTCAGACTATCTCAGCAAAAATAATCTAGGTCAATTACATTGCAATCTGCAAAGTGCAAACAGATACACTCAGCCACAAAAATCCATGTAAAAAAGCACATGCTCTTGTGAAAAATTGTAGACAAACAAAAAATGAAAAAAAAAAAAATCTCAGAAAGGGAAAACAGCAGATAGGAGCACATACTTTAGTGTTGACATAAAATTGATTTTCCACCTTCCAACTTTTCCAGATCCTTGTTGGGTTGAAGTTCTAGCAGGTGAGTAAATGACAACCTACCATGCATGACAAGGCTAAAAATCAAGTAGTAATAAGAGAAAAGTAAAAATGAAAGGAAAAAAAAGAGCATATAACACAGCTAAATACAGTGACCTTGCAGTGATAGCTTTAATTAAGTTCCTGCTGATACATGCAAATCAAGTTACCAACTGGTTAATCACATATCCATTTCATATTACAAATGAGAAATTATTAGGTATAATAGGTGTTGTAATCCCCCATCTCACATAAACATGCGACCCACCATGAAAAAATATTCATGAGGCCCACCTTCATATGAGAGAAAGGAGTCCAACTCCCAGTATACTGAAATTATTAGGTGTACCAAGATTTGTACTCCACCATCTCACATAAACATCCAAAAAGGAGTACAACTCCCGGTATACCGAGCAATTCCTCGTTACAAACATACATTCAGTTAGCCCCCCGCCCCCCATTACTGATAAAATCCATGGATTGCAGCAGATATATTTCTTGAAATTACAATCGCCCCACAGAGTCATTTCCAGGTTTCTTAATACATTGTAAAAACGAAAAACGTAGAAAACCCTAAAGCATCAAACAAATTCAGCCACACCGAACCCAAAAGGAATAAAATCCAACACGAAAAACAATTTATGGATTTGTAAGAGAAAGAGGGCCGTACTCTCCTGCGAAGGTGGTCTTGGGGGATGCCAGAGACCATGCCGATCTCCCCAGCTTTGTACTCTACCAATGCATCGGAAGAAGCGGAGAACGGCCTCCTCCATAATGGGCCTATGCTGCTTGCTCGAAGGGCGCAGCCATTTTTCCAGATTTTTGGCAGAGAACTCGACATCTTCAATGGAATCAGAGAGTTGTGTTGCCTTTTCCAGGTTCGATGGTGAAAACGTTGTTAAACGAGTGAAACTATGGACTTTTGTTTTTGTAAGATTGCAAACTAGTCCTTGTAGTTCAAGCTGATTGACAAAACGCCTCCCATCCTCTTAAGCCTTTTTGTAATTTTTATTTCAGGATAATTAGCTCTAGTATGTTTTTATATGTTTGATTGTTATCAATTTATCTTTATATTTTAAATAATTATTCAATCTATAATTTTGATAGATTCCATTTAAAGGAATGAAAATACCAAAAACTTGAACTCAAGCAATATTTATTAAAAACATTTATATATTTTTTATTTATATTTAATTAGGTCATGTTTGTGTTTTCTCAAGGGTATTTTCATCAACTTAAATATAAATATTTGAAAAATAATATATTGGAGATTTATTCCATGTTTAGGGGAAATTAAAAGTAACTAGATTTATAAAAATAAATTGAAGATTAGACATAAAATATATTAAAAAACGTTTACCTAATTCTCTAAATTTAAGGATATTTTAGCATAAAACAAAAAATAAATGCCTTGGGGCTTACCAAATTAACTAAGGTTGATGCATTTTTAGTTGGCTTTTACAACACCTTTCTTAAAAAAAAAAAAGGGTATTGATTTTCCTCTATTTTCTTATATTTTGCAAGAAATTTAATAAATTATCTTAGTAATATCCCAAGATTTAAACCTAAAAAGATAAAGAAAAATAGGTTAATGAGCTTCAAAAAACTCTAAAAGGGGGTACGCAAATCTCATCATCAATCTTTACTTAATTTACAAATTAGTTAAAGAAATCATATGTGATTGATTAATGAAAGGTTAAAATCGATCATACTCGGTTGGTTTGTTTCAGAGAAAAGGGACAGATTTGACCAAAAATCCAAATAATATGGACGACTGGTGTTTCTTACCCTATTTATAGGGACAAAAATAAACTCTAGATTATATATATATATATATATATATATATTCCACTCTCATCCACTCTCATCTTCAGCTTCTTCTTCAGGGAGTGAAAACAGAATCCATAAAAAAGATAAAAGAGTTGAAAAGATCGAAATGGTACCCTCCTGAATTTCTCACTTTCACTCGCACATTCTCTGCCCCTCCTGCTCTTCCTTGCTTCCTTTCATCATCAGGTAAAAAAACATATTTATTTATTTATTCTTAAATATCATTAAAAAATAATATGAAAGTAAAGTAACGATCAGATTCTCGGTCTCATTGAGTTTATTTATGCTTGAAAGGAAAAGGGGTGGGTGAGAATTATTATTATTACTATATCATCTGTTGATGGGATGGGTGCTCCTAAGCAGAAGTGGACTAGCGAAGAAGAGGCAGCCCTTAAAGCTGGAGTGCTTAAGCATGGCACTGGCAAATGGCGTACAATCCTTATGGACCCTGAATTTAGTGCCGTCTTGCGTTTGCGTTCCAATGTTGATCTCAAGGTATGGATATTTCTATGTACCCTCCCTTGTTTTCTATATAAAAACCCCATGCCCTCTTGTTCTTTGATGATGAATGGCTTTTAACTCTCTCTGGACAGGATAAATGGAGAAATATAAATGTGACTGCAATATGGGGTTCAAGGAAAAAGGCGAAGATCACACTTAAAAGGAGACCACTGACTCCTAAGCGCGAGGAGAATGCAAAGGCTCTCAGCACTGTTGTTCAGACCAATGAAGAAGTTGTTGATGCTAAGCCTCTCGCATTTGCTAGTGGGACACCAGGGAATGGTGGTCCAAAAGACCTGCTTGCAAGGTTATAATATACTTCTGATATCTGCACTTCCTGTTTTGCTGAGCTTGGATGTATCTTTTGATAATGGTATGCAAATGAAGCTGGAACATGGAAAAATGACAAATTAACCTGCTTTTCTGCTATCAAGATGTTAAGGATTAGCTGTCTGGTTAATATTGTTATACAAAAACAGCAAAATTCATAATATTCAAGTGCATCAATGTTCGTGAACCTAGATGATGAGTTCCTGACTTAGTGATGTTATGGTGCTATGAAGAAATTTGATATAATTGAACTATCTGACACCATTATTTTTGTTCTCAAAAAGAAATTTGAAAAAACAGTTTCCATGTTATAATTTTAAGTTGTGTATCCTTCCCAAAAGTCTGACAACATCATAATGGCAGATCTTAAGTAGGAAAAAAAATCCAGTTATCACGCATACAAGCTTGATTGTATTGCCTTGGGGCTCTAATAGAAAGACTGGTGAGTTAATTAGCCAGCTCTCACGCTGTGAAGGCAAGGAGGGTTGGTTTAGGTGGCTGAAAATCCATAATCCGTTTTATATTAGTAAAAAAACTACCATTATGGGGCCCAATATTCAACCAAAATATGTTCTTAGATGGGGGTTAATGTCATATTAGAAGTCAAGTAAAATAGTTTGAATGAGAATATGTTTCCCTGCTGTATTCACGTTTAATGTTTTGAGATCTTCAAGTTCAATTCTTCTCTTTTTCTCACCATGGCACTGTAATGTGTGTGCTGACTCTGAGGAATAGCAACCTTCCCTATGAGTCTCTTTGAACATGGTACATCATGGCTTTATTTGAGTTTCTTATGCTCACTGATTTGTCGCGTATGTGTCCTTCTCGATGCCATTTCCAATTTATATGCATTTTGGCCTATGTTACTTTCTGTAGATCTTTAGACATTCTGCTTTGGTATATGAACCAGTTTGGCTTGACAAAAAATTATCTCCTGCTTGTTGTGTGTCACTTTTTCATTTCCATTTGTTTTCTCCCTCCAACCAATTTAATTCCTCCCTGGGTTGCTAAAAACTTGTCCTTGTGCCATTAAGTTGATGGTTGTGTTCTACAGATTCCGCACTTTGAATTTTCAAAGTGTTTCAATTTCTATTATGGGAAAATCATATGTACAAATAAATCTAATCAAAGAGTATAAATGGTGAAATGGTATGTTTTGATAACATTGCAAATGGAATTCTAATGATGATTAATGGCAGTATATTACAACTCAAAACCTTATAGTTATGATCTATGAATGCTTTGAGAATTCAGAACACGAGGCTGTATTTGCATGCAGTTGCTTATAGATTTAGTTTCTCAAGGCCACAAAATCTCTGTATCGAAAACCAACCTGTCTGTTTTTTTTTTGTGCAATTATTAACTAACTTTGTTGTGACCTACTTTTGTGGCTGCAGGTTGGATAATCTAATATTAGAGGCTATTACCACTTTGAAGGAGCCAACGGGTTCTGACAGGGCTTCAATTGCTTTGTACATACAGGTACTTAGCCTCACATGTCTCTCAGTTATAACGTGGGGCATATGTTTCAGAAATAAAAAAAAGTCGAACTGCTGGACATTGTTAATGTTTGTCTCTCCAGATTTCTGGGTTTTTGTTTTTACACATTTTTTTATATGAATCCAACTATCAATAACTATGTCAATCTAAGTATGTCCAATAGTTGTACATCCTACGCAAGCGCGCGCGCGCGCGCGCACACAGAGATTACTCATTGGTGATCAAATTGATTTTGTTGTAATGTCTTTTAATTTGTAGGAGAAATACTGGGCACCCATGAACCTCAGAAAGCTATTGGGAGGAAAACTGAAGCATTTGACTGCCAATGGAAATTTGATTATGGTAATAATTACTCTGCGGTAGTACACGAGCATGCATGGAAACTAATTAGATCTTGAAGTGATTTGAATTAACGTCCTCTATCTGCAGAGTCAAATCAATTCCTTATGTGTTTTTTGTTTCAAGGACATTTTAGAAGTCTATGATGCAGGACAGTGAAAATTAATAATGTTATGTTTACAGAAAAAATAGCATGAACAGTAGTGTGAAAAGAATTTATGATGGGAAGATATGTGTTTGAGGCTTTGAGTTTATAATGCTGGTGAATATTTAAAAGAACATCTTATATCACAACCATCCTTGATGTATCTATTTACAGGTTCAGCACAAGTACAGGATTGCACCTAGTTCAACATTTTCTGAAGGAAGAAAAAACCATGCCCTCCCAGAAGGAAAACAGAAGGATGCGTTAAAATTGGAGAAGAGTAAGAACAAAATCCTTACTAAAGCCCACATTGATCGAGACCTATCAAAGATTCAGGGCATGACTGCCTTGGAGGCTGCTGCAGCTGCTGCAAAGGCAGTCGCAGAGGCAGAATCTGCAATTGCAGATGCTGAAGCAGCTGCAAGGGAGGCTGAGAAAGCAGAGGCAGAGGCAGAGGCAGCACAAGTTTTTGCTAAAGCAGCGATTAAGGCATTTAAGCTCCGGGCATGTCATACCTGGTAAACTCATCTCTCTGCTGTTATACCATGATAAAATCTCATCCACTAGCTGAGTTGCACTGCGCTCTGTGCATTGGACAAATTTATTTCACGTATAACTTCTAGTGGTTAAACCCAACTTTTTGTTTCATGCTTAAGAGTAAAATCATTCAAAGCTTAGCTTTAAGAAGAGTGATATGCTTTTTTGCTTTGCCAAGATTGTTTTAATCTTTCTTTCTTCATTTGTTTTCTTTCCTTGCCTTTTTTTCTTTGTTTTCTGGTGGGGGAGATGGAAAGAGCTTAATAATTTTAGTCTTACTCTAATCTTTTTGATATCTTTTTAAAACTTATGCAAATGACATGTTTTACAGATGGATGTCTGAGTTGATGGGAACGAAACATGCATTGGACTTGACATCATGTTGATGCAGCTGTATCAGCTGTCATTTTGTCCATACAACTGTAAATGTGGTTAACTTGTAAATCGGGAGATGCAAAATTATTCCATGAAATCATGCTGCCCATTTAGAGGGATCATTTCGTGAGCAGAGTATAGGTTTTTGACATCGAACTTTACAATGTGGTAAAAGAGTAGACACTGGTGAAAAAATAAGGATTAGGAAGCTGGATTGCTAAACAAGATGAGACAACTAAATGTCATTTTGATCGTTAATCAATCCAATGAAGAGTGAATGGATGTTGTTTTTGAATTTTTAATGTTCCCTGGTATAACTGCTGAAAAAATACTTGTTGCTCCTTATAGGTGGCAATTTGTTTTCAGAATGAGGATCATGCCTGCAATGATCTGTTCTGCAATCGGACAGGAATGTTTCTCTGTTAATTCTTCAGGGGAATTGAAACTCTTAATTACTTTTATTCATTCTTTTTCTTGAATTTCTTTAGTTAATCTTGCCAAGAAGTTTTAAACCCTTAAATGATTAAACAACTAAATGATCATTTGTAAAGTCACCTTTCTTTATTCTTTTTCACCCCCTTAGATAATAAAAATTGCATTTTTTTAAACCCTAATCATCAAAGCCCTAACTTCCGTGAAACTTCTTCAGCTTCATGGTCCGTAAAACCCTTTCTCTGCCACCAGGATTCAACAGTATGGCAAGCAAAGGAGTGCAAGGAGCTAGGGATTGCCATTTAGCAAAACAAAAGAAAAGAGCAAGCCAAGGCCAGCTTTCTTAGTGAAGAAAGCTGCTCAAGCATCGTCTATTCTTGATGTAATTTTGTATCATGTGGACCAAAATTGGCAGTTGCTCCTGCCCAGGATGAAAGGGGAAGAATACGCTATCTTTTTTTCCTGCTTTCCTTCCAAACATCTAGTATGGCATGAGCTGAGGGCAATTCAGATCTATACAGATCATTAGCTTCCGTTGTTCCTATTTCAAGCTCTACCTCTTCAGCATCTTTCTCAGACTCTTCTAATAAAATATTTGAGAGCTTCTTGTCTAAACAATCAGTAGAAGCACCAGATGCCACATCATCAGCAAAAACATCCCTCTTCACTAATAGGTTTGTGGCTACATCCAGGCCATTAACAGAGTTGCCAGTGCTAGAGGCTGCTTCCGGATCATCACCCTCTCTGTTGGTACTACTGTTATTAACAAGGGACATATCTGGAGTGATGCTAGTTTTATTAACAAAAGTATCCTCATCCAGCTCGAGATTTCCATCTACCATACTTGCAGAAGTGGTTAGCATATATGCGCTCCTATTGCCTGCAATTTCCCCACTGTTAGTATTGATATGAGTATCATCAGTGTCTTCAATGCAAGAATTGGTGCGGGGTAAATCTCCTGATGAGCCAGGCCTGCATAGAGACCGCAATGATCTTGACAAGTTAGAGACTGTGACCTCTGATGCCATACGACAATGACCAACTGCATCCAACAGCTTCTCTAAACTATCCTGACTGATTTTTTCTCCATTTTTCTCGAAAAGATCTGTCCACTGCCTTTCACTAATTTGAAATGAGGCATGAGCCATGGTGTTAATAAGAGTGACAGCCCTCTCATAATTCTCTTGAGCTGTGGCTTGAAATACCATTTCAGTGAAGAGCAGTGGATGAGGGATTTCTCCAGCTTCCAAAATTTCATCAAATGCATGCTCCAGAAGATGATTCTGTGTTAAGAGAACATTAAGTCAAGAGATTTAATAATCTACTCATTGAGTTCATCTGTAAGTTAAAATGAACTGGCATGGCCAAAAACTTCAAAAATTTAATTACAGAAAACAACTAGAAAGGACAAGTCCACCTTTCCAGATCTAGATGCTTCCACAAGCAATGGCGCATGTTTAATTTGATCTAGCTGATACCCAGAGAAAGACATCTCCTTGTAAACATACTCAAAGTATTCCCATTGGAGTGCACGAGCAGATACCTCAAGCATTGAACTGTACGTGTACCCATCTGGTATAATGGTAGTGCCACTATGATCAACTCCCTTAATGTCCTCAAACAACTCCTTAGCTTCAGAGAACAAATCACTTCGGCTATAAACTTTCAGCATAGTGTTTATGGTCCCAATGTTAGGGACACAATGGGCTTTCATGTGTTCAAAGATAGATATGCAATTATCAATATGCCCACCATCCATAGAAGACGCTATCATTCCAGTGAGAGATACCTCCAAAGGCTTCTTATAACGGAGTCTTTTCATTTTCTCAACCTGCAGGCATGTTATTAAGATATGTTCTGTGGCCTATAGATATTAAATAAAATGCAGCCATAGAAGCCTCCACATAAAAGAAGCCAAAGAGCAGATAGTTCAACAATGCCATAACCAAGCAACCTACAAGTCCAGAGCAATTAATCAATTGCTAGAGTGAAGATTCTGACCTCTAGCATAGCATCTTGCCACCTCCCATTGTAGCAAAGGCAGCAAGCTAGCTCATAATATACGCTGGCTGCTCCAACTACTCCTCTTTGTTCCATGTCCCTCACTGCTTCCACAGCTTCATTGACTCTACCTTCCTCCCAAAACGCTCTCACAAGAACTGGAAAGTCACAATACATAAATGCCTGAGCCATGTCCCAAATTAGGGAGAAACTATATAGATTTTTATGCAAGGGAGCAACTAAATACCTTTGTATGTAAGGGCTTTTAGAGATTCCCCGCTTTTCTTCATTTTCCTGAAGTACTCATGGACAGATTTGTACTTTCCAGAAAGCAGCATTACCTTACAAGAAGCATCTCCTGTAAGACTTGCATATAGATATAATTCAAGGAACACCACATCTTGCATACAAAATTTCAATTACCAGTCAAAACATCAATCTAAATTACCCTATGGACGAATAACAGCCACAAATAGATTGGAATATAACTCTATAACTAATTAACAGAAGTGTATGGATTGGTAAACCATCACATAAATTGGATTTCTCTCCAGGTAAAGCAGCATTTTTCTGCCCATTACTCAAATATTATACTTAAACACTAAAATTATAATTGCTCCCATGTTACATGAAATAAGAAGAAAAGAAAACTCAAAGATACTTGATGAAGCCTAAATTGCTAATGTTAACTTTATTTTGGAATGGCAAACTTGTTTTGACCACACCCAACTGACAGCTAAAGTATAGAAGTCATAGGATCAACATTATATTGCTGAATGTGAAACATTAAAAGAATCAAAGCCATTAAAGCCCTTTTCTTCACCATTCTACTCTTCACATAACAATCAGCAAGTTATAGGCATGCTTAGTCACTTGGCTAGGAAGCACAATAACGACCCAACCATTCTTATTATGTTGCATGTCTATGGATGTCACAGTCCAGCAATTACCTCCATTGCTAATCCATACGTTGCTCCATTGGGTTTAAGACCACTTCTTCTCAACTGTTGAAAAACCCATGATACACCTTTCCACTGCTGGGATGGAACACAAGCATTCAGTATCTGCAAAATGAGTTGGAAGAAGCCAAGTAACAAGTCTTTAACAGATTAAAGAAATCTCAAAAATGTGAAGGGAGAGGCATAGGGATGCTCTCTTACAGCATTATATATAACCAGATCTGGTTCAAGGACTGGGTCCCAGTTCTTGTTAAGCATTTTATTGATTCGTTTAGAAGGTTTCTGCCTCATGCATTCAATAACTTTCACCAACTCTTTCAGAAGACCAGTTTGGCCGAGTGTAACAGCAATACTGTGATATGCAGCCATATCAGGATATATTCTGCGGTCTTCCTGAATGTATTAAGAGTAAGAACCAATCCACCAATATAATGGGTGAGTGTGTATGATGATGAAGAAAATTAATGTATGAAGTAACAAATCCATGGAACATTACACGCATCAGATTAAAAATGCTAAGTGCTTCCTGGGCCCTCCTTTCCTTCCCAAGAACTGACAAGAGTTTTGTGTAAACAAACCTACAAAAAGCATTGATTTGTTTATATGATAAAACATATAGTTTTTAGAGTCTCTGGCAAGATAAAAAACATTACAATTGTGAAGTGTTTCAAGCAATGCAAAGACCAGTTTTAAAAAAAACTCACAAGCATAGTAAGCATGTAGATAAAAAAAAAAGCTTTGGCTATATCTGAATGACTAAAAACAGAAAGAGCATATCGAGTTGCATCTTGTCAAATCTAGTGTACATTTTCAGGAATTGTAACAGAAAGACCACAGTTAACCCACTTGAACAAACAAAAATCCTAAAACCATATGTCAGGTTACGTTAAAATCTAATCTTAGATCACAATTCACATGTCTGTTGTCCCAAGAACTCGTTAGAGATAAGGTCCACTGCCACCAGCCCGCACACCAAATGTAAAGGTTACCTTTATACTACACTTCTCTCCTACTTATGAAATGCCCTAGCTGCAACAAAGTCAATTCTGGAATCAGGAACAAATAGCTGAGACCCAAGTTTGGAAAATCCAGCATGCCTATAGTTCAAAATTCCTCCATCTATTGTTAACCTGAGAACCATATATGGCTCAATAGAATAATTTTCCACAAAAGTTCACAAGGAAGAGATGTTAACACGTGGATAACATACCTGGTCAACCACAAAGTTAAGGACACAATCCTAATTCTTGAAACAAAAACCAAAACACCAAAACCATTACCTGCTCTTACAATCTCTACGTTCCTTGTCATTATACACCCATTCCACAACAGCCATTGCCTGTGACCATTTACCTTTGTTCCCAAGTTCCTCCACAATCTTCAGCAACTGACCTTCACTAAACCTCAACCCTGACTGCTTCATTATCTTGGCTAACTTCCAATCCTTTACACTTACCTCCCTGCAACTTAACCTACAAAATTACATAAAAGAAAAGAAGAGAAAAGAATCACATATCATCAATAAACGAAGAAGAAAAAAAATGTCAATCACAAACCTATCAACAAGAAACCGAATTGCCTCCCCTTCTCCACGCCACCGCTTCGCAGGGTCCCATTTCTCTTCACTACCACTTCTCAACCAATCACTGTCTTCCACATCAATATCATCATCAAAAACCCACTTCAAATTACCCTCAAAAACCTCCTTCAACTGTCTCAAATTCTCTCTCTTTAACTTACCTCCATTAAACTCCCTACTTCCACTACCAATCTCTTTCAACTTCACTCTCTCTATTCTCTCCCATGGCTTCCCCACTAACAAACCCCCTCCACTCTCACCCCTTCTTTCCTCACTTATTGCCTTATTAAACTCTTTGTATTCATGTTTTAAAGCTTGAAAATGGGATTCTTCTTCTAAAACAAAAAGGGCTTGTCTTTGGAATTCAACATCTTTGTTGAGTTTGCGGTTGTGCTTTTGGATTTCTTTCTTGCGGAGATTATGGACTATTTTGGGAGTTGGGTACACCCCTCTTTTCAGTAGCCTTCGTTTTATGGCTTCAATGTTTGGTTCGAATTGGGGTAGAGAAGATGAGGAAGAAGCTATTGCAGCTTCCATGGTGGCAGGAAGCTAAAAGTCTGTCAAGGGGAAATTTTTGCTAAAGATCAGCCTCCTCTTTGTATTTTGTACTTGTACTAGGATTAATTTCATTTTCAATACCTCAAGTTTATATGATCTATTAATCACTTCCCAAAAGTTTCTTTTCTTATAAATTGATCCCTGGGTCCTTCAATTCTGTTTTTTTTTTTTTTTTTCTTCAAAGAAGTATAAATAGTTTATCTGTTAATTTTCTAAGCAAGTTTGTGATGTGATTAATTTTTAAAAATATAATAAAAATTATATTTTCAAAGGCAATTACTTAAAACACAAAAAATTTAATCAATAACATGAAAAATATAAAGTCAAATTCACTCAATTTGTTTTTTAAAAAACTTAAGCAATAAAATATTTTTATTTAGATGATTCATTGTTTTTGTAAGAAAGAAGATTAAATTTAATGGTGCCATTGGTAGTTTTGATTTCAACAAGTGAGATGAAATGTTGTCGAGTTTCATGTGTCTTATTATTAAATGTTGTTGAATTTCACATGTCTTGGTATTTTTGGAAGATAATAATATTTTTGGATCAACTTATACATTAATTAAGACTAATTAAATCTCTCATCAAATAATTTTAAAAACGCGCCATTATATCAACCTCATATATATTAAAAATTATTTTAATTTTTTTTTAAATCTAAAACCTGAAAAAAAATAAACTTTTTATTTTTTAATCACTAATTGGCTAGACACAAGGTTCCAAGAAACAAACTCATCCAAAGAAATGGGGTATTTAAGTTGGATCGAAGGCAATACAGAGATGATGCTAGCTAGATTCCACAAGCTAAACTTGAAGCTAAGAAATGAAGAAAACAAGAAATCATTTTCTTTTTTTTTCGATTAAGACAAATCAAAACGTTTTTCTCAATGAAGACAGCCTCATACAAGCTTTGGTTCCGGCTCCTCGATCTGTCTTCTTACCTCTATAAAGTCTTGTCATCAATCTCTTTGTTGTTTTCAACTCTGCTTGAAGCCAAGTTTGTACACAAAAAAATAGCTCAGGCTCAATATTATGGCACACAAAAATATTGGTAATCGTCAAGAAGCTGTTATTGATATAGTTAAGCCAATCAGTTTCACGGGAGGGCTAGAGTTCTCCAGCCTCACCTACACTGTGACTAAAAGTCAGAAGCTTGAAGGGAAATGGATAAAGCAAAAGGTGGACTTGCTGAATAGGATTACTGGTTATGCACCAAAAGGGTGTATTACTGCAGTCATGGGGCCTAGCGGTGCTGGAAAATCCACCTTGTTAGATGGACTTGCTGGCCGTATCTCAAGCGGGAGCCTTAAGGGTAGAGTCTCACTGGATGGCATGGAAATGAGTCCGAGCTTGATTAAGAGGACTTCTGCCTATATTATGCAGGACGACAGGTTGTTTCCTACACTTACAGTCTACGAGACTTTGATGTTTGCTGCTGATTTTCGGCTTGGACAAATCTCAAGAGCTGACAAGAAGCAGCGTGTAGAGAAGCTCATCGAGCAGCTTGGTTTATCGGTACGTACGTGATCGATACTTAACCTTTCCATGGTTTTATGATGATAGTAAGGTGTTTGAATGGTTTACAGAAGAGTGATATTTGAAAGTATACTTGATAAATATGACAAAAAAAGAAGAAGAAGAGTACTTTGGTAAGTTTAAAGTAACGAACTGTTGAAGCTGCAAATAGATTCTCTCGAGACAAAAGAGAAAAATGAATATATCTCCCTTCCAAAACTGTTTTGGAAACGAATTTATTTATGCTTCTGTTTTTTAAAACATTTATCTTAATAGTGAAAGTTGTAGCATATAGATTTGAGACCAGATTTCCTTGAAGTTGTTTTAAATCACCGCTTCCTTAATTGTTTGGTTCAAATAATAATAAGAAAAAAAAATCACTTCACTTGTTGGTGGAATGAGGATTTGAAGCTGCTAGAATCATAAACATACAAGGATTGCTAAACTATATATTGCCTTCATTGATGTATCTCCTTCTAGTCATCTCGGAACACCTATATCGGCGATGAAGGCACACGGGGAGTGTCCGGTGGTGAGCGTCGCAGAGTATCAATTGGCGTGGACATTATCCATGGACCATCACTACTTTTCCTTGACGAGCCCACTTCAGGTCTAGACTCGACCAGTGCTCATAGTGTCATAGAAAAGGTGCACCACATCGCAAGGTCAGGAAGTACTGTGATCCTTACAATTCATCAACCCTCATCTAGAATCCAATTGCTGCTTGATCATCTCATTATTCTAGCTCGTGGGCAACTGATGTATCAAGGATCACCTAAAGATGTCACCCTTCATCTCAGTCGCATGGGGCGGAAGGTCCCTAAAGGTGAAAACTCAATAGAGTACCTTATTGATGCGATACAAGAGTATGATCAATCCGAGCTTGGTGTGGAGGCACTGGCTGAATTTGCACGTACTGGAATGAAACCACCTCTATTGTCCAATGAGGACGTGTCTATATCGACCATCGCGCCAACACCGCCCCTGCGTCACAATAGCCACCATCAGAAGGGTGGTAGGCCAGGTGATAGGCCGAATGATGGTAAGCGCCTTCATTTACAAACAAGCACACGCGAACCTAATGAATTTGATCACAGTGTGAGAAGTCCTTTCAATAACACATCGAGGTCGTGGAGTGCTAGTCATAGTGGAGTGGTGCAGACACTTAGATTTACGCCTTCACGCCAAAGGAACGATAAGACAATTCAAAATCCAATGAGGTAAATAATAAAGTTTCTCACTTCACCATCCAAGTTTTTATTTCTAGGCTAGAAAATCTCTTCTACTTCCTATGCTTTGTATGAATAATTTGTGCGTGCAGCTCATCCCCAGGCTACTATACATTCTCAAGCGAGATCCTCCCTGGGACACCAACACCGCACAGCAGTGACTACACGGTGAACGAAAACGACTACCTGACCCCAAATGTTTCTCAAAAAACACATCTCCTTGGTCCAAAATTTGCAAATTCCTTTTTCTCAGAGACCTGGATTCTCATGCGTCGCAACTTCAAGAACATTAGGCGTACCCCAGAGCTTTTCCTCTCAAGACTCATGGTCCTGACTGTCATGGGGTTCATGATGGCCACGATGTTTATGCACCCTAAACAAGATTTGCAAGGAATCACTAATCGTCTCAGTTTCTTCATCTTCACGGTTTGCCTTTTCTTCTTCTCATCCAATGATGCTGTTCCTGCCTTCATCCAAGAACGCTTCATTTTCGTCCGCGAAACTTCCCATAATTCTTATAGAGCCTCTTCCTACACAATTGCTGGTCTTATTACATACCTTCCCTTTCTTGCATTACAATCTGGCGTCTATGCTTGTATTGTTTGGAAAGCCTTGGGGCTACGAGGACCATTCTTTTATTTCTTGCTGGTCCTCTATATGTCCCTTCTTTCAACCAACTCATTTGTGGTGTTTGTGAGCTCAGTGGTGCCAAATTACATTCTGGGTTATGCAGCAGTCATTGCTTTCACTGCACTATTTTTCTTGTTTTGTGGCTACTTCTTGAATAGCCATGATATCCCCATATATTGGAGGTGGATGAACAAGATCTCCACTATGACATACTCATACGAAGGGCTTCTGATGAACCAGTACCAGACATCGGATCCTTTTGGAATAAATCCTGCTGGACAAATTGTCAACGGCACCACCATCTTAAAATCACTCGGTATTAGCACCGATGAATCGAAGAAGTGGGAGAACGTGCTTGTGATGTTGGGCTGGGCTGTTCTATACAGGATTTTTTTCTACATAGTTCTTCGGTTCTTTTCCAAGAACCAGAGGTCATAGAAAATCACACAGAGGAAGTGGGAGTTCCATCATTAGATTTGCAAACATTTCTTTCTTCATGTATTCCTTCTCTTTGTTGTTATATCTGAGATCATATTCATACTTTACCTGCAGCACTATTCAGTGTTGACAAAAGCACTGTTACCTGTGGGGAAACAGTAAATTAATATCTCTTTACCTCTTCTTTTTGCTCTGAAATAAATTTATGTTCAGCTATAAGTTAGCATTCTTTATCTTTCAGGCAAACAGAAAAGTATTTTCCTTCATTTTCATAGTATGATCAGGTTTTCAAAAGGCTGTTACTGGTGAGACACCAAAAATTATTTTGAACCTGAAACTAACTTGCTGTCAGCATATCTTTTAGAGACAATTACAGACAAGCCTTTCAAACTTCGATGAAGCAGTTAACCAGGATCACAGGGGCAGGGGCGGAAGGAAGGGGGCAAGCAGGGCCCTGGCCCCCCTGCAAAACATTTTAAGCAAAACATTTTAATTTTTTATTGTTATTGGGTTGTTAAATGTGAGGAAGTGCTTTTTTATTTTAAAGAGATGGGTCTTTTTGTAGTAATGAAGCGTGATTTTATTTTTAATTTTTTTTGAATTATTTTGCGCAGCCTAGTATAAATTCTGCAAATATAAAGTTATTATTTTGCGCAGCTCTAATATAAATCCTTTAGCTAGTTAAAAACAAAAATAAAAATACAAATTGCAAGTAAAAATTTTCTACGGAAAAATTGAAGCAAAGCCACTAATTAATTTATCTTTCATCAAACAAAATAAGGTAATTTAAATTTAAAATCTATTTTTGTTTTGAGATATTTTTTAATAATTTGATGAGGTTTTTTTTATAATTCTATCATTTTTGTTCTTTTTTGTTCTCAGATCTGCTAGTTCTACCAATTGTTTTTCGACTTCTTGTTATAGTGATTTTTTTTCTAATTAATTAGATATATTTTATTGGTTTGTTTTGTTTTGATTATGCTTGGATTTTTTTTTATGTTTTGTTTTTAGTAGAGCTGCTAAAATTATCAATTTTTTCTCACGATATATGTTTTGATTTTAGGTTGAACCATGAACAAAATAAGAAGAATTGATTCTTTTTTTGAAAAAAAATATTGATAACTCATAGCCTAGTGAACCAACTCCAATGTGTAATGTTGATGTTATGGTTGAGCAACCCCAATGTGCTTCAGTTTATAAAGAATTTGCGTTGATTAGTGAGCAACCTGTTACTAGAATTGATATTGTTAAGAATCATTCTTCATTATTTTTTGCTTTATTTCAAAGTTTATCAAACATAAATAATACTTCGCTTTAACTAATGTTTCTTATATACTTTGTATGTTTATATTTAATAGGTATAAAGA